>Ga0307515_10000197_pt1 | contig 147770 bp, 133 predicted proteins | sample 17_EM_MG_FD_194513 | JGI IMG/M metagenome (GOLD analysis project Ga0307515, IMG submission 194513) | Populus trichocarpa ectomycorrhiza microbial communities from riparian zone in the Pacific Northwest, United States - 17_EM | ecosystem: Host-associated > Plants > Roots > Unclassified... | reverse complement strand
AAACTGCAAAACATCAAAAAACGCATTATAGGTTGTTGAAAACGCGATTTTGTTAAGATATTAATAACAAACTCCAAAAACAAGAGCTTTATATGAATCTATAGATGGACCCGCTGGGTGACCCACTGATAACCCGCCCAATTTGGACGGGTTGAGAGTTTGCCATCGAACCGTACCCGAATTGACGGTTCGGGTTTATTGACGACCCGGACCGCCAATTTGGCAAGGGTTCGGGTTGGACCCGGACCCGGACCCGAACTGACGGTCCGGAACCGTTGCTAACACTATTGATAAAGGCTGCCAATATGATGGTTGCACATAACAGAAAGCATATTCCATTCCAATCACCATACTTACATTGCCAAATATCATTGACGCTCTTTGACGGGCAATTAAAGGTGGCAGCGACCTCTTCAGCAAAATATATTCCCGTCCAGGCACGATGGCTCCGTGAGTGTGGACGCACTGCATCAGAGCCGTCATAGACACCCAGGTGGTGGATTACTCTGCGCCCGGCCTCAATACCACCCGTCACGTCACATATTGCCCTCCAATCTCTGGTTCACCGATTGTTTTTGCTCGGTCATTCTTCAATTTTAAACGAACACTCTGACATTGTATCCAACTGTGCCCATACGTCGGGAAGGGTTCATTAGGTAAATGCGTGCATCGGGATTGGAATGCAATGGGTGCGGTTTGCGAAGATCTGTCCTCGCGTTCCTTCTACATGTGTGGAAGCGGAAATTCTCTCATGACTATTGATACCCATCATTCCGAGTCGCCAGAGGTATGTGGCTATTGACAATCCATTTCTCGTTCCGTCCGTCTCCTGCCTTACTACTAGTAGCTAACTCTGGAATCACGTGCACGCGGCCGATGATGTTTCGGACACTGGAAACTTGCCAAGCAACGGCTGCCGGTGCTGTTCTCAGTTGACCACATTTCGAGACGGGATCCAAGATCCTCATCTTGGAGCTGGATATCGAATAGTCGTTGCAGTTGAAAAGGGAGACGACCATTGAGCACGCCATAACACCTCCCTGCGGGTTACTTTACCTACACCCAGTTGTTCCGTCAATCTCCTCAGTGCCAGCTCTGGTTTCCTGTGCATCCACACATCTGAGATATGTGTTCACCTTCTAAACCCTCAACTTGAAGCTTCATACCATCTTAAATACAGAGCTCGATTTTCTGGAGTTGTTCATCTGATATATACGTCTTGTTACGACTCGTGTGGTTCATAAACTCCCGCACGCCACTGTATATTGCCAAGCGGTGCCTTGCATCTTGGGTAATGTGAAGTAATGCTCTGAGGTGATTGATCATAGTGTCAGGATGCATTCCATCACAGCAGTTGTGGGGTCCCATGAATTCGGGCTTCTCATATGGTTGGGGGCACAGGGGGGCAGCCAGAACAACACCGGAAGGGAGGTCTTTGCAGGCGGCAGTGCTGTTCTCCTGACGCTGAACGAGAGCTTGGAGATTGGGCTCTCTGATTTTGAAGCAGAGGATGCAACGCTGGAAGGTGATTACTTGTAGCAGGTAGTTGATATTGTGATTGGGGGCGTTCCAACCGTCCTTGAGGTTCGTTATATGCGCTTGTTCATGTCTCTGGACATATCTCTGTTGCATGGCTCAGTATCAACGACTCGGTTTGGCCCAATGAGACATCACGTGGACCTTCGGAAAGTTGAAGTCGGCATCTAACTAGTTGGAATTATCTCTCTCGTGGATAATATATTACTGCCAGGCGTTCATTTTGCACTAATTCTTGGACGGTGTCCAACTTTCAGCATTTGTTTCCTTGTCTACATTTCGCATCCTCACAAGTTCCGTTCTCAGGGCATTGGCTGTGGCCTTTGCCCTTTTGCAGGCTCGCCCAAGTAAGAAAACATCTTGCAAGGTGTGAAAATGATGCAAGGCGTCCTCCATGTAGCTCATTGCTGCATCATCGTGAGATTTATATCGAGCATACATATCGAAATGTGATGATGCGAGTGTGCACTCCAATGTGTGATTGATAATCAGACACTGAGCGGGGTTTCCGCCTCATAAAGACTGGGTTAGAAGTCCATGCAGGTACCAGCTCATTTCCTTCATCTCCTTCCCATTCCATTGAAAAACTTCCCAATATAACATATCATTTAGTGTGAGGTCATGCTAAGCTGGCACCGATAACCACATTAAATTGTACTTGTCGAGCCGTTGGTGGGTTTTCTTGAAGTCAAAAGTCCACTTCGGGAGGTGATCAAGCATGCCAATCTGAATTGTATGGTGGAGGTCGGGCTTAGGGAGGTCCGTCACACGACTGAGAGTATGTCACAACACGCTGAATCCTCGGTCAACATGGCGCGATGAGAGTTCGGAATCGGTTGCCTTGGTGATGGCATTGCAGAGTGTTCTATACAGGTTGTGATCCCACCCGGGGTGTTGCTTGTCAGGATGCACATAATCTCCAAGTACGTTCTTTGGACACTTGCACCAAACACAGAGATGCCGCTTGAGATGATGTAGGTCGCTATACTCCGAGCAATCTGCAAGCCATGCTGCTGAAACCAGTTTGCAACGCCTGAAGTTGCCATCTGCACAGAGAACGTTTTAATACTCATTTCCGGCGCTGGGATGTTGTTTGAAGGTAAATGGCTGGAGTAGCCGCCGGAGTACGTCTTCCAGCACCTCTCTGTTTATTTGCCGCTGGTGATCCAGCGTGTTCGGTTGAATAGTGCGGTTCTTGATTGGAATCGGTATGAGAGCAACCTTCACGACGCTGTGCATTCAGGGCATCTGGCGGATCTTCGAAGATCGATTGAGAATTTTCATATATACAGGCCACTCTTTCGTGTCGTCAACCAATTTTGAGAGATGTGTTCTGTCGGATGTCAAGCTCAAGGGATCCAGCGGATACCCCTCTCTGAGCGTTGACTAAATGTCGATTAGCACTTCACTATCCTCGACTATCTCTCCCTACCTGTCTCTGCCACGACCAGTCTGCACTGTGCAATTTGGCCTAGAGGTGTTTCGGAGGGGGGAAAAGCTTTTAAAGCAACGCTGAGGAGGAAATATTAGATGCTCGGCATAGGCTGGCTACTGTATCAACCATCTCGTGCATTTGGTGATGTCTAGACTCAAGTATTTGACAGGGCTGTGGTGATTGTCATTCCATCTTATCTCCTCGAGAGTGTGTAGTTCCCACTGCTTGAGACCGTGATCATCTGGCATGCTAGCCACAAACTTCTGGACTCGATTCCCATTTTTCAACATTGAGAAATACGGAGCAGTGTTTTCTTCCTTCAGCACGTTGTCACTGTACGTCTTCATGCCCTTCTTCTTGATTCCACACTGGATATATTTCGACTCCTCACGTGTCGCTAACGGGTAGTATGGATTGTTTTTTAGGTTCATCTCAAGGCAGCCCAGAGTGTCGCGTTCCCATGGCTCAGCAATGTAATTGATCAGCAGAGTGGCGGCGCCGGAGTATATTAACGTCTGCCTCTGACGTGGTGGTGGTGGAGAGTCCGAGTCTGTGATGTTTTCAATGTGCTCCAGGTAGGGAATTGAGTCCGAGTCTTCGACTGAAGCTTTCTTAGGGTTGAGTTCAGGATGCTGAGAGAGTCCAACGCATCAGGGCGCACTAGGAATAGTCATATTCGTCTGTCATGCAACTTGCAGTGTTCAGGATTATGTAAATTGATGTGTTTAAGTCGACAGCTGTCTGTGGTGCACTTCTTTCAGCATGAAAATTTGGGGCAACGGAACGGGTTCTTCTCTGGCATTGTCGATGACACGCGAGGTGTGGAGTGTACACTGTAGAAATGGGCAATACTTGGTGGCGGGCATAAGCAGCCTTGTGTGTATGCTCACGATACTTTGAGTTAACTTATCCAGCGTCAACAACATTACCAGGAGATTCCGCACGCGCCGGGAGTTGCAATAACACTGCATCCTCGATGTCCCACACAACTACGAATGAAATAACACCGATAAAATAAAACTAATGCGAAACCGAAAAATAAAATAAACCCTGAGCGATCCAAAAACATCACGACGCTTGTAATAATTACTACCTGAGATAAATGGAATAGAAAAAGCAAACGACCCACACAAGAACCTGGTACTAACCGTCACGCAACAACCATCGCCTCCTCTGCAACACTCAGACAGGATCACTGCTTGCCTACCGAGCGATCGGGGCGCGCCTCGGGGAGAGGGACATCGGGTAGAGGGACTCCCGGGAAAGGGACATCAGGGAGACGGACTTGGGGGAGAGTGACATCAGGGAATGGGACATTGGCCAGACTGTTGCCACCGGCCGATTCCATTCGCAGCTGCTGATCCACATCCATATCCGACGTGTTTCTGGCTGCCTCAACTTCTTGCAGAGTTGGCAGCGCCGGACGAGGTCTTTGCAGAGTCACAAGCCCCGAATACTCCAGACAACAGAGGGGATGAGTCTCCAGCGTTTGTCGTTGTGGGCGACACAGCAGGGTTGGTTGCCGTGGGGTGGGCGCCAGAGGATGTGGCCGAGGGGTACGCTTGTGCATCTCCTGGCCTTGCTCAGGTAGCACAGTCGGCTGATTGCCTGCCAAGGTATGTACATGGTCAGCCGATGTAATTAGCATGTCTCCCTGGCCAATCGTCCGAGGTTCTTTGCCCTCATCCTCATCCTTATCCTCCTCCTCATCCCCATTCTCCTCCTCCTCCTCCTCATCTTCCTTCTCATCATCTTCCTCCTCTTCATCTTCCTCCTCTTCATCGTCACTGTCCCTGTCCATATCCACATCGCCATTTCAATCAACGACGTCCGGCGCGTCCACATCATCCTCCATGAGCATATCCTCATCAGTATCATGTTCTGAGTCATATTCGCCGTCGGACTCGGTAGAGTCAGTATCATCATCTGACGAAATTAACATGCCAGGCGATTCTTCCAGCTCTGAATATACCCTCTCTAGTCAGCCCTCCATGTCCAAGTCTGCCTGTGACATATCCTTCTGCAACTGTCAAGCAACGGCATGGGAGATATCATCTCCCCATGGGGTGTGTTTAACAATACAATTCCCTTTACCGTGTCCCTTCCCCTTCCCCATCCTTTTCCTCTTCCCGTTCTCAGTCACCATCCCCTTCCCCTGCTCATCCTTTGTACCCTTCCCATTCCCGGTCCCTTTCTCTCTGCCCCTCATGTCCTCCTCACCCTCGCTGTCCTCATTGTCATTGTCATTGCAAGGGCGGCTCTGTCCACCACTCGGCTCTCCGGGATCCGCCCAGTTCCCATCATGATCCTGATTGATTATCTCTTCCCAATTGAGTGGTCTAACAGCCAGGAAGTCGCCTGACTTGTACTCCCGGGAGCTTGGGGCCTCAATCTTTGCCCAGAGATAATGGCTACCGTATGAAGAGAAACGCTCGCCGGTGTCTTCAGCCTCTATCAATCTGGTTGTCCACGGAATGGAGCTATTGTCTTGATCCCCGAAGACACGGGGGTTGTCCCACCTTCTATTCTTCATTTGGTCGCGGGTTTTGTCAAACATTTACCCCAGATCTGAGATGCTGGCGGCCCACCACTTGCGAAAAGGTGAACTCGTGCGGCTGGGGTGCAGCCAGATCAGCTGGAATTGTGAAAAGTAGCGAGTCGTGAATGGATCAAGCAAGTTTATATCATAAAAGAGGTCCCAGGCCCTCTCATCCTTGACTCCGCAAGCATTGTACAGCCGTTTGAGTACAGGGATGTGTTGCCAGATGAATCCCTTTTTACGGTCCCGATTCAACGACATGCATAAATTCATAACCAATTCCGGAATTTTTGCCCTAGCCGTTGCATTCCCCTTTCCTGTGCGGCTGCCCTTTGGTGCCATCGCTGTGATTTGAAAATGATTCTACATCCGAGGCATTAGGATTATGATACAGTTGAATGTAGCGGAAGGAAGCCCAGACTGAACGTAGAAAGTTGTGTGCGTTATGTGGTGTGTTTAGAATCGAGAGGCATTATTTTGTGCAACTCACGTGACGTCGGGATAGTTCAGAATGCTGGTGGTGTGTTTAATCCGGAAAGAAAAGAGAATGAAGGTGAATGTGGGAAGAAAAGAGACTGGAGCTGTAGGCGGCAAGAAGGGATATATATACTCCAGTGCCTGCGATTTGATTCATACCCTGCGTTTTGTTGGCCAATGAATACGAAACGGCGCAGCCTTCATCTTGCACAACAACCGAGCACCCCATGACTGTGGGGCCTCGAGACGAGATTCAGTACTGGCGGTGATGACAGTTTGCAATGCTGGGCGTTGTGTTCGCATAACATACCACTTTTACCGCTCAGACCTCGTGCATCTTAGAGCAAACTGAGTACTTCTCAAGTTGTCCCCACTGTGCAGCCATCCAACATGGCTACCAAAGGCTAGCGTTGGGAAATGCCCACGCCACTGTTGTCATAGAATAGCGAATATGACATTGTTCCCATTGCGATGTGTTTAGCTCTGCCAGAGCAGGATTCCCACCAGGAAGCTGAAGATATACACAATCGAGGGTTCGAAGTATCGTGCCAAGAACGAATGCAATACTATGATGAATGTGCGAAGAAGGTATAACACCCAGCAAGCGGTGCAAATAGACCTTCAGACTTTGCTGTAACAGTGAATATCAATGCTGAGGCCAATCTGAGGGTAATCTGATGGCGGTTAACCCCATAATTGAATGCTTTTGAAGGGATCGCGTCCCCAAGTAGTGTGACGGTTTAGTGTCTGGCGCGGATTACATTACACGTCCCTCTCTGGTCGAATGCCTGAATGGTCGTTCACAGGAGAGTCTACCTCGCCAGCCGTTACATATGCATGCACGGACAACTCTTCGTACAGTCATAAAGTCGAACAGCCACAGCAGATGATGCCTTCCCAATGCCCTCACCCTGTCACGTCTCCGTCTGTACAATCTGTTTGAAGTCTTGCTCATTGCCAGAATCATCATAAACGTGGGCCTACAGGGAATTCACAACTTCCTCCTGCTATGAGACGCGTTTCCGTAGCGGCTGCCGCGATGGATTTCTCTCAAAGATGCAGTTCCATACCCTCTATACTCGGTGGTCAGAACTCCACCCCCTCATCTTCGCTGACCAATTCTCGCGTTGCAGATATCACCCAGTCCACTACACAGTGACAGTCAATCAACATTCCAACCGCCACGGCGGGTACAATCATTTCAAACACACCAGTACCCAGCGGAACCTCACAGACAGAATCAACACGTCAACTTGTACCCAGCCCAGAATCCGGCATTGCTATCACTCCCACTCCTCTCAGTGGTTGTGAAAACCTGCCTACCCCCATCCCTAATCCAGAAGCCTGTGTGATCATTAAAAATTCACTGCGAACGCGACCTGCAGAAAAGTATCACTGACAGGGGCAGTGTCTAGACTGTGATCAGTGGTCGCTGGTAATGCTAGTATCCATCAAGTATGTCACTCCAACACAACGCGTCGAGTACTGGCCACGGGCCGACTCCTGGAGCTCTACATGCGGAACTCCCAGCCGTTTCTGAATGCATAGGACTTGCAGACGATAAGTTAGGCAACGCGACGCATTGGGAAAGCGGTAGCTAACGCCCCACACTGGTAGATAATAGAGACGTAATGGAACACCGCACTGCAGCAAAACAACATTTGTTACATAGCATTTGAGGCTCACACCAATGAGAGCTTGAAAGAGGTATGCTGAAGCAATGGCCCACGTTGGATATTACACGCTCAAACCGGTACCAGGTTCACACACAAGTCATCAAGATTAAATCCCATTTTATTCAATCAGCAAGGGACAATAAAGCAGAGCAATATGATCTTCACTGGGTTGAATTCAAACCAGAGAGACTGGAATTCATCGATTCCCTTCTTGCAGACAATGAATATCTTTTTCCTGTAGTACAGCTTGTGGAAGGTGGTGTATGCGGTCCAAATCCAACACAGAGAGTGTGGAAAGCTGCTAACGCATAGCCAGAGTCCGCATTACATCCTGGCGGACGCAATCCCCCGCTGTATCTACATTAAATTTTATCATCGGGTGCATAACCACGGTAAGTATGTTGATGGACTTTAGATTTCTTTCATTGACGACTAGGATGGTCATATACCCTCGCCACGGATCTTGTTTGCCTGCACCACATTGCGCCATGCTGTCCTCGAGTGGCAAAAGAACAAGGGCGTTCATCCGACCGCTTCCAGGACCCACCTGAACACGGACAGACCTTATCGCTCGAACCACTTCAATCACAAGAAGGACGGTGGTAAGATCGCATCCTGCTGCACTGCAATCGGTCGCAAGTTGTTAACCTCACCTTGCTTTGAAAACACATATGCCTTCTTGATCGACACCTGGAACACACTACTGGAGATCGACCAACCGAGGGTGTATATAAACACTCTTGGTACTGTCATGCGTCGGATCCAAAAGGAGGAGGACCCAACACATACCGTGGTGATCAGGGTGGAAGCAGCGCATGTTTACAATGTGATTCTTCTTGATGATTTCATCTCCGAAGTGGCGCTTGAGGAGCATGAAAGCGGAATGACTGACCAAGACATCCCAATAGAGAACAATTGCATGGATGACGAGCTTCATCTCTCGATGCCAGAGGACGACAGGGTGTACGAAGATGAAGGTGACGAAAGCGACGTGCGCGATGCCATCCCGACCGCCAGCCATCGACGACAGCCCATGACTCAACTCTTCAGGTTTGGCCTGGGAACTAGTGATGTCGACGGGTATGAGGGTGTCAGTGTGAGTAAACCCGCATTCGGCCTCCGGGGTATATGTATGCTAATTATAGGAATACAGTTGCAAACTTGGATGCAAGTGATAGTTGATGTAGATTCATTGTCGAGATCATCGCTAGAGATCTAAGGCTCGTCGCGAGGCCACTATATAGAGTGGCCATTATCCGGCCTGGGTATTGTGGCAATGTGACATTTTCCCCACATTTAGGCGCAGATCTCCTGGGCTGCATAAAATGTACAAGAGAAAGGGAAAGAAAAGAAATACATTGAACAAGCATGCTGCGTATGTACTCGTACTAACTCACATGTCCTGCTACCGATTCGTATCACTCAGGGTAATTATTCGGCCGATCCGGCCAAAAGGGACACTGCTTCTCCCTGTCACTGAGATCTGGTGGTAGTAGAACCTGTGCCGACACCATTTGTACCGGGCCGTGATCCAAAGAAGTAATCCAGGAAGAAGCGAAGAGAAGAGAAGAACCAGATGCAAGCAATGCCCAACTGACAACTTTCCTCCGCTCCCAAGTCTCGGACCGCAATTCCTGCTGATCTCGACTCCCAATCATATTCAACATCGGACCTTCCATCCAGTACTGCACTCGTACCTTGTGTATCTCGGTGTCGGACATTGTCGGAATTCGTCAGGGTGGTAGAGCATCCGGTCCTGACTTGGCATCGATGGGAGCTTCCGCTGCCGGCATCCGTTGTGACCATTGATCGTATATGTCAATTGCGTGTAGTCATTCGTAGACACCTCACATGTATGTTTCTCTAAGATGGTTGTAGTTATGAAGTTCAAGAGCGCCTGCACTCTCTCGAGCCGTTGGGCAGTGCTTCGATATGCTCTGTAGGATTCATTGTGTCGCCGGTAGACATCGGCAAGTGGCATTGACTCGTAGATACTGCTTGACTATGACATTTGTGAATGGAAGTCCGCTTCGGTGAGCATCCGGTCGACTTCCAGGTTGCACTGTCAACCGGCGGCTTTAGTTGATGCGTGGTAGGCTGGGTGAGCTTGTCGGTGGATGTTGCGGTAGACTGCCTCCAGGCGGTCTTTTGGCTTGTCAATCGGACTTGAAGGTGGGCTTTTGACTTGTCCATAGGACTTGACTGATCTATCACGGCTAGCTCCCTCTTTTTGAAAATTGTTTGCTCCGTCGACGACTTCATCATATACATCGTCCGTTGCCACCGTGGCTTGTTAACAGTGTAACTTGCATCTCCGAATTGATATTGGGTTTCATTGGTGATTCAGGATTGCAATTGTAATCTCTCTGATTGGTCACATGTTTCGGTTCAGACTATCTCCCTGCGGCTTTGGCCGTCCTTCCGCATCGCCCGCTGTCCAGTCGCTATCCTGACTTGCTCTGTCAATTGACTTACTGTCGCATGTGGCGTCCCAATGCGGTCAATCTCGACTTCATTGGAACGGCTATGCCTCGTCGTGACTTGCTCTGGCTATTGACATACGGTCGTATGAGGCTTCCCAATGCTCTCAATCTCGTTGTCATTGCAACGGCGTCTGGTCATCACTTTGGGCAATGATGTGAGCTTTCACTCCTGGCATCGTCATAACCGTCGGGTCTCCAGTGACTCACTGGTGGCCATTGGCCGGTGGTAGAATGCGCTAATTGCATCGGCGTGGGCGGTATTTCATTGATCCATATCTGACACTTCAGCTTCACAGTAGGGGGTTGAACTCACCGTGATAGGAGTGCGCATCTGCTCTCGGAAAGCCGCTTTGCATATGCGGATTCTGGCATCCCTTGACTCGGCGTTAGGTAGGGTCTTGGTGGCCTGCTGTAGCCATCTCCCTAGGCAGCTTCGGTAGAATGTCCATTTATTTCTCGGTAGTCATTTGGTAGGCCACTGGTAAGGTGGTTTGGCATTCAGTTCAGAATGCCGGTCCGCAATGGTTTTTGCTCCTTCGGTACGCCGTTCAGCAAGGCTCTCGGTCAGTGGCTTGTTACGATCAGGCTCCCGGTCATTGTGTTGATCTCCATGTGAACTCCTTCGGCAGTGATAACTGTCACTGTGAGATCCCGGTCATCATCTGTTAGTAGTTGTCTCGACTGCCTCTTGTGATGCCATTTGGTAGACTATTCGGTGGGCTCGGTGTTTATTTTCGATCTCTTTCGGGACCGATTCGGTAGCCATGTCGCAGTCATTCAGTATCCCGTCCGGAACTGCTGAGGTAGCCATCTCGTACTTGTTCCGGCAGGATCAGGCTTCTTTGAGGTGTCATCTCTCCGGTGGATTCTTAGGTTTACTGGACGTCCTTTGTACGCTAGGTGAACTTGTCGATTTCGATTGCGGGGTGCGCTCGGTGGCTCTCCACAGGGGTGCATGTCGATTCATCTGTAGGTGTATTTGCCATCACTTGATAGCGTGCATTCGTCGTCATTCTCTAAGTCCACTAGTCGATTCATACCCAGGTGCACTTGCCGCTGCTAGGTTTTGAAATCGTGGGATGTGTCTAACGGTGCATCGTGCCTGCACTTCCGGGACGGTAGTTGTTCGCGGGAGGGCTTGTTCGAGATTCCCGTATGGTTATCCCCAGATTTTCAAATTCGTTGTACCACCGGCAACCAATCAAATAAAGCCTCATGTGGAACTCCGATTGGAATGGCTTGATTTGGGGTTGATACCGAAGTCGATTTGTAGTCGTCAATTGTCATTGTAGTTTTGCAGCTCAAGATCGCGCTGCCTGAGTTGGTATCTTGTTAGGGATTGTAATGTACCTTCGAAACAGATAAGGCATTGTATTCTGTATTGAAATCGTCATTGTATTCGGTATTGTAACCAGCATTGTAATCTCTGCCGTAAGGTACTTGATTCGGTCTCTTGAATAATAGTCAGGATTGTACTCGGTACGGCATGGTGGACGGTACATATATCTTTGTCTCTGCACTCAATTGCTAGTCTCATAAATTGTCATCAAAAGTAAGTATATTAGATAAGGTGGAATGCCACATAACTTGGTGTATGTCGCCATAGTCAACGATTGATTGACATCCGTCTCTAAGCAGTAATGGATCACGGGGATGTGCATATCGGCCCTGGTCAGTCTACTTCAAATAGTCTCAATGATAGCTTCTGAAAGGGACTTCGCGCCCGGGCTTCCAATTGTTTCACAACTCTTCAGCATTCCAAAGTTCGCTGTTCACTGTCAATGGTCATTCGTGACTATCTTTGAACTGCTCTAACTATGTTATCCAACGAATCAGGAAAGGATGGAAGCGGTGCATGGGAATATCCAGAAGGCCTTGTCATTAATGGTTTGCCCAGTCAGGAGCCAAGCCCTGCCGGCTGGTCACTCCTTTCGGGTCTCGGCAAGCAGATAGCAGTCATTCAAGTCTCTCCTCGGCGGCGCACTTCTGTCGCAACTACTGCCGCCGCTCTCTGCACATCGCGTCCAACGTTTCTGTCTATATTCTCACCTGGTGAATCCAGACTGGTGCATTCCAAAGTCACTCCCTGCAGTCCTATGCATTCCCCAGTCTGTCGGGCAAATGCTACGAGAACATCAATGCTAGCTAGAAGATCGTTGAATGAGGTTGCTCCAAGTGTCTGTATACCTCGACCGTGCCCCAGAAGCTTGTCTTGACGATAGCATTTTCGGCTTGTGAAACCTCCAATGCCACTGCCTTAGTCATCGGGGTCATTTCCTCTGCTCCACTCGATCTCGGTGATCGCTGAGAGTCAATCGAGCCCAGTGGATGACATGATTTTGTTTGTGGAACCATGGTAAACTACGTATCAAATTGTATGCACGCATTGCCACAACTAGCACGTCTGATTTGTATACCGGTGCGAGATATTCCAAGTACTTGACTGTGTTCCGTGTCTTTGTTCCGGTGTCCTTTCCATATTGCACCACCCCTCTGTTCATGCTGAGGGTGGTGATGTGTGCCGCCTGTTGTGATATCCCGAGGTGTTTGAGAAGCCTCGGTGTCATAGAGATGCTGGTTGAACCACAGTCGACAATAGCCCGTACGCATTGCATCTGGCCAATTCCGTCCAGTATTGTACTTTGTGAACTATGATTGCCGAATCCGGTGTTTCAGTGCCATATAGATCTTGACTTAACATTTTTGACCAGAGTTGTCATTGGTGCCTGCACCTCCAATATGTTTCGCTTGCTGAGTGTCTAAGGATGGTTCGCGCTTGATTTGTTGATTGCCGCCTTTGTTGTTACTGTAATTGCAGTCGAAAATCATTCGTAATGTAAGTGAACTTCGATTGTGCATATCACTTGCACTCTGCGAGGTCATCATAGCCATGGCAGTCAATGTAGTCGGTCTGCGTCATAGGGTACGGCTTTACCGTAAATGCACTTCACGCTGCGCAATCTCTCGCCAGTATAAGCCCGCTTCAATCAAGGGAATAGTATAGATCCTCAATGTAGCTCAGTTGTAGGGTGCCTTCTCCGTAAGTGCACTTCGCTCGTGCAGACGGTCATGGCGGTAAGAGTGCTCAAGTCGTTGACAAATTCTCCTCTGTCGGTATTTGTCGCTCGAGTAATGTATTCTTGTGTAGCCTCAAAATGCCTCTGCCAGTGGGCTTCTTCGAGGCTGCTAGAGCGGTAGCTGTACACGCGAACTGCGATAGGTGCACTTTGCTGAAATAGAAAGATTGTAGTCATAACTGTGCTGACTCGTGAATCATCTCTGACTTTGCCTTTGGTTTTCGATATTACAGCATTCTGGGGCAAGAGCACTTTGTCCATTGTAGGTGCTTGGGTTGATGATCGGGCTCAATTGACATGTAGGAATGGTCTTGAACTCGTGCCTATCGTCTTCAATGTCGCTGACGTGCCTGGTGCGCCAGTTGGTCTCTGAGCTCACTGGCTTTCCGCAGTGAATTGACGCATTCAGGTGTGCAGTCGTGACTTCTCCGGTATCCGGTGGTTGATTACAGCATTTTGAAGCAATTGATGTCGTCTTGAACTCATCTGGATCAATCGTATGCGATTCTTATCATTGGCTGGGTGGTGAGCTGTAGTTGGGATAATAATTGTGTTCTTTGCCGGTGACATATCTTGGGCACCAATTGGTCTCTGATCTCAACTGCGCTGTCATCAAGCTCGATTGAATAATGGAACGGTCAACAGATTGTGCATTGCAGTAATGATGCTTCGATATCACGTGTGGAGGGCAGTATTTTGAATTGTTGACTACATTGTGTCGCGTGTGCGGAAAGGGGGTAAAACTAGGCAACTCGTAATCCCGTGAGCAAAAGGTATCCGTGCACTGGAAAAGCGATAATAGTGTAAGGGTGCATATGACCAATTTCGACCTCATAGGTATACATATGGTATTCAGAAAAATACGGTTGGAAACGTGGATGCGAATGATACTGGATGTAGATGTATAGGTGAGATTATAGTGAGAGATCTAAGGCGCGTCGCGAGCTGACGATATAGAGTGGCGGTTATCCAGCCTTGGTCACGTATCACCATGACAGAGGTTGAGGATAGTGACGATACATATACGGATGAGGAGGCAGAAGCATCGCAAGCCAATGATGGATCAACACAGAATGTGGATGACTGACTGCATAGTAGGTTTGACCTGGGAACTACCTAGGTCGACGGGTAGGAGTGCGAGGATTCCGACCATGTGGATGCGGATCAGCAGGAACAAGAATCGCGAGCCAATGATGGATCAACATACTATGTGTAGGAATAATTTCCCATTACTAGAGAGTGTGAATATTAGACTGTATATTTCAGACCTGTAAAATACGATAATGGCGAAGCAAATGCAACAGCAAGCGATGTATCTGAAGCGAAGACTGTATCGCAATATGTGACAAATTCTCAATCCTAAACATATATGGGGCAAGTGTGGAATCCGATATATAGCTATAGCAGAGAGGTAAACTGTGGCTACTGGCCGAAGAACGGCATAAACAACACCAAGCGTTCTGTAAATGTCTACAGCATAACCGCAGCCCCTCAGAAGAGTGTAACACATGTGTCGTTCTGGTGCTGCGTATACCAGACGCAAAGTAATGAAGGGCAGTATGCAATGCAACACGTCGCCTGGGGGAGGGAAGTGTGGAATTCTGCATCAGAGCGTAAGAGGTTTCATTCAGAACTCTCAGAGTCGTCCGGAACACACCGGTGTTTCACACAGAAACTAGCGTTGTTGCAGATGCTCGACTTCAACTATATTGCAAATACAGGTAGCCGAACTTTGAATATGCGTATATACTGTAGCACAACCCTTGCATTATACAACATGCAACGCCCAAAATGGTTGACGCTCTGTTGATGCTCTGGGGACGCTCATTTTTAGGTGTAGCAAAATCCTCTGTAACAATATTTTCCTTAAAGGTGGCCAATACTTCGATCATACGTAACTGCCATAGCACAGCTCTTGGATTACACAACTTTCCACAGCCAAAATCGTTGACACTCTGTTGACACTCTGTTCACGCTGAGTTGACTCTGTGTTGACGCTCAGTTGATGCTGATTTTCAGGTAAAGCGATATCGACATCGACCATATTGTCGAATATGGCGTCCAATCTTTCTAATATAAATAACAGCTGTATCACAGCCCTTGGATCACACAAGATGCAACACCCGAAATCGTTGACGCACTGTTGACTCTCATTGTTAGACTGTGGCTATGACCATGTTGCCTTCTACGTTGCCCATAAAGGCTACCAACATGTTGATTATGGGAAATGGCGTAGCACAGCCCTTGGATTATGCAAGATGCAACACCCAAGATTGTTGATGCTCTGTTGACGCTCTGTTGATGCTCTGTTGATGCTCTGTTGACGCTCTGTGGACGCTCTGTTGATGCTTTGTTGCCGCTCATTGTCAGGTGAAGTGACCTTGACATTAACCATATTGCCTATAAATGCGGCCAATACTTTAATTATGGATAAACGCCATACCACAGCCTTTGGATGATAGAAGATGCAACACACAAAATTGTTGATGCTCTGTTGACGCTCAATTTCAGACTGGGGCTGTGACCATGGCAAGTTTTCTTATGCCGATATAGGCTGCCAATACGTTGATTATGGGCAAATACTGTACCAAAGCCCTTGGATTATCCAAGATGCAACACCCAAGATTGTTGACGCGCTGTTGACTCTCCGTTGATACTCTGTTGATGCTCTGTTGACGGTCTATTGACGCACTGTTGACGTTCATCGTCAGGTGAAGCAACTTCAAGATTAACCATAGTGTCTATAAAGGCGGCCAATACTTCGATTATGGATAACAGCCGTAGCACAGGCCTTCGATTATACAAGATGCAACACTGAAAATACTTGATGCTCTGCTGCCAATCTGTTGACGCTCTGTTGACGGTCTGTTGACGGTCTGTTGACGCTCTGTTGACACTCTGTTGACACTATGTTGACGCTATGTTGACGCTCATTGTTCAGTGTAGAGACAACAACATTAACTATATTGCCAATAAAGTCGGCCAATACATCGATTATAGGTCAACGCTGTAGCATAGCCCTTGAATTATATAAGATGCAACCCCCGAAATCATTGACGCTCTGTTGACGCTCTGTTGACGCTTTCATGTCGGTCATTTGTAGGTGTAGTGACATCATCCTTAACCGTGATGGCTAAAAAGGAGGCCAATACTTTGATTATGGGTAAAAGCCGTAGCACAGCCCTTGGATTATACAAGATGCAACACCCACAATTGTTGATGCTCTGTTGACGTTCCTTTTCAGAATGGCGCTGTGACTCTGTCGCTTTCTCTTTTGCCAATAAAGGCTGCCAATAAGTTGATTATAGATAATAATGGACAAATTGTTTCCCAATTAACTCCGTTGCAAGACTAAAAATCGTTGACACTCTGTCGACGCTCATTTTCAGAATTGGGCTGTTCCCATGATGCTTTCTCTATTGCCCATACGGGCTGCCAATAAGTTCATTATGGATAACCGCGAGCAAATCCCTTCCCAATAAAGTTGCTTACAAGTCCACACAGTGTTGACCCTCCATTGATGATCATGTTCAGAATGTGGCTGTAACCGTGTTGCGTTGTCTTTCGCCTATAAAGGCTGCCAATACATTGGTTATACATAACAGTGAGCAAATTGCTTCCCCACTACCTCACTCACCTGACCAAACATGATTGACACTCCATTGACTCTCATTTTGAACATGGTGCGGTAACTCTGTCGTGTTTCATTTTACCTATCACAGAAGCCAATACAGATATTATGAATAGCAGCAGGCATATCAACTCCCAATCAACTTACGTATGAAACCAGTAATTGTTGACACTCCATTGATGCTCACCATCAACATGTCCTAACTGTTGTTGTATAGTTAATCATTTTGTATAAATAATCATATATCATTATTGACAGCCAATGAATAATTTGTATGAATGCTCAGTTGAATCCAAATGCTTTGTGGCCTCTCAATTTCCTGATCCACCGATGCACATGATCTATAACCAATACATAACATAGCGCTGTCACATTCCAGCGCTTTCAGCTGGCAATTTATTGCATTTGGATCTCAATACTAATTTTCCATTAATGTAGCCCAATTTCCTTATTTTGCCTTATCCTGTTGCTTCTCCTCGATTCCCATGACCTACAATAGCCAATTTTCAAAATTTTGACTATGTACCAGGTCGGAACTCAGAGTGATGCAGTGTGATGTATGGATAAATGCAACATGTTGGTGGTCATTCCTTCAGATTCGGGTTGCGCATTGACCGCTCCTTCTGTCACACGTATGCCAGCACATACCATGTCATCACTGACCCATATGTGGATAATAAATTTTGTCTTCAATTTAGATTGCGCATTCTCACTTAACTGCATAAGGCATGACGATACCACTTTGATCAATCCTCATTCAACTCAGTTTGGAGTCAAGAACATCTGTATACGACGTACGACCCTTGCACGTGCACAGACGAATTACCACGTCTCACAATTTGCTCACTGAAATTAAAAAATGCCGACACATAGCAAAATAGGTTCACCAAATACTTTTCCCAGAGATATGTAGTCAATAATTGGAAATTGTGCAGGTAGTGTACAGATGACAAATGAGCCATTACAATATGTTTATCTGAATCCACTTCCTGAATGGTAATTTGCTAGAGATGTTCCATGCAGGGAATAAGCTGACAGGTTTAACAGGCGTCAATTTCGTAATGTGTAATGAATTGAGTACTACCTCGGGCGTGAAAGCCGATATCCCTACATCAGACTGTTGCTTCCAGGATGCTAATCTCATATGGCTAGATTCAGCTCGCAAAATTCCATGTGGCATTGCGATTTGCCACCAAGACAATCCCGTGTCTCCATCAGCTCACCGAATGTGGTCCGCGCAGTAGCAGGTGCAAACCAATCCATTTGCGGCTTGATAACTGCCTTAATTGTCAATATGGCTGTTCTGTGCCTCAACTCTTTCTAATGATGCAAGACAAAAGATTGTCCACACTCAACTTCAGGTTGTAGCAGTGAGCATCTCTCTGCTTGTTTTGATCATAATGGCAGCCAATAAAACAAACAAAGACAATGATGTATCAAAGAAAATATTTTGCACATGACTTTAGGATATCGGAATGCGACCATGAATAGAAACACCAGAAAATGAGAACTGGAGATCGGAACAGACGGGCCTAGCGAAACATGCCGAAACCCGTGGGTTGATGGGTATGGGTACAGGTTTGGCCAGCCAAGAAGCTGCTGGTTGAGTTTTTGGAGGGTTTTGAAACTGAACCAAACTGATGATCCGGTCCAAACCCGGACCCCTGGCGGGTTACTCCGACCAGTCGGTTACACCAGTCAAAAAGTACCTTTCTTTTGTTCAAAATGCGTAAACATACCAACCTTGACATAAATGGTGCAACTTGCCTATAAATTGTCCCTGACTTGCAACATCCAACATCTGGCCCAAGAGCAAAGTTAGCGAAAAGAACCATGGTCATTGCTCCGAGTGGGAACTTGTCACCACTTTCGGTGGGCAACTATGGCAAATCAACAAGACGGTCCACCCAACGACTTCATCAAGCGAATGAAGACAAGAGTGGTTTGAAACCAGGAAGAGTCTGAGCACTGGGGGCATTAGGCAGCTTGCGATCGAAAAAGAAGAATGAAGCTGAGAAATGACGGGCAATGCACTTCTCAAGCGATGAAGAGGAAGAGACATGGATTGAGAATTCCATTGAGAGAGAAACCACAGGGGTAAGAAAGCGAGTTGATGATGCTGACACAGCAACGAGCCAGGAGTAGGAAGATACAGCGGCAGCAGAAGACGAGGGATGGACGACCACAGAGCCCGAATTGATGTTTTGGAGATGATGCTTACTATCTGAAAGAGGCTGTGCAATATCCTAAGTTCCAATGATGCGGATAATGGGAAAGTTGAGGATGATGAAGAGCCAGTGCAGGGCCAGATGAGCGAAGATGACGAACCCTGCTGGGTGATGGGCACAGTCACCAACGCGGTGCAGCAACGCCTGGAGAAGTATCCGCAGAAGGAGTTGAAGCTTGACAAATTGACACAACCAGGATTGGAGGATGCAGCTGACTACTTCTGCGAAAGACATAAGAAGTAGTACAAATCGGAATTGAGAGTTTCAGCTGTCGTTCAACTGCAATCAGGTGGTAATGCAGCATCACCTGCACAGCCAATATTTGGAGAGCTTACTGAGTGTCTTGAGATTGTCCTCGGATGATCGCAAATGCCACAGGGGATGATTTGACCAGGAAGAAGTCATTTCATGTGACGTTCTGCGAAGCTGCAGTCGAACACAAGTATGCCTGGTGTTGCGCCCTTTACTGAGCGTGATTTGTCACCGTTGCCGTAGCAGAGCCGGCTGAAAGTGTTAGCTCTCACCTCTGCAAATACCTTCCGTAGCTAATCAACATGTAGAAATCGGATTCGCACGATGAGATGGTGACGGCTCCCGAGTGAGATGAGGAATCAAGAAGCAATTGTTGTTTTTGACGCCAGCTCTCTGCGAAATGCAATTTGTGTACAAATTGTTTTCTTTGGCACCTTATTCTAGATAACAGTGAAAAAATTGTGACACATGATGATTTGTCAATGCATGTGCAACGGTCAAATGACCAATGTGAAATGTTTCACATCCCAATCTGGTTGTACGACTGTCAACATGTGCAATTTCTGTTTGCCTATTACCGTTAAGCAATACAGCAACAGCAATATTACTGACAAAATATACTAACAAAATTGAAGTGAGTGATGTCATAGAAGTCATAGCCAGAGGAGTCAGTGTTCAATACGAATCCGTCTGAATGACCAGCGTCTTGCTGCATTCATCCATGTGTCCAACGGCAAAACCGTCCGCACAGATCTGGTGCACCTGGTTGAGATATTTGAAATTGTTTATAGTACGTGACGGAAATCGAGGAGAAGGAGCTGCATGAGCTACAGGTACCAGGGCACCCCATATTTACCAAAAGCCAGTGAGATGATCAAATTGACGTAAATTGCCCGCAAAAAGCTCAGGAATATGATAGGGCCATGTCATCTCTTCCTAAGATAATGTGGATACAGGTTGATCAGACATTGAGTGGAGACCACAATGTTGGATGCAAATGATAATAGATAAAAACGATATGTTGGATATGAATAATGCGTATAAGGTTGGTTGCGTGCAATTATTGAGTGGATGAAGGATCTTTCGATGACATTGGTGTGAGCGTCAACAGAGTGTCAACACATCATAACCTTGCATGTTGGATATTCCTAAGGGCTGCACTGCGTTCAGAACTCATTATTGGCATAATAGCTGCCTTTGGAGGCAAAAAGAGTTACTATAACAATGCTGCTTTGTCCGAAAAATGTGTGTCAATTGAGCAGCAACATCATATGGCTTTGAAAGTTGGAACATCCAATGGTTGTTCGGCAATGATAACAAATTGTCGTGATATCGCAAACCTTTCAACGCAAATATCCCTCCGGCAGCATCACTGCTATGTCCTAAAAATGAGCTTCAACAAAGAGTGAAAAATGTTTGGCCTGGAATCTTGGATGTGCAACGGGCTGTGCCACGACATCAATCTATAATCGAACTATCAGCTGCCTGTCTAGGTAGAGATGAAACTGAAGAGATCATGACTATGCCCAAAAGATGAGCGTCCCTGCAGTGTCAATGAATTTATGAGTTGCATCTTTGGAAATGCTGGGGCTGCGGCACCACATTTTTCGACATTTGTACAATTCGCCGCCTTTCACCGCAACCATGTTTGCGACAACATCTTAACTATGTCCTCAATATAACCATCAACGGAGCTTTACTGATTTTTGGCCTTGCTTCTTGGTAATCTAAGGGCTTTCATACAAAATCAATCGATAATCGAACCATTGGCCACCTTTGTAGGCAAAAATTCTTTCGACAACGTCATTACTATACACTACATATGAGCATCCCAGGAATGTTAATGATTTGAACACTTGAATCTTCGACAACATTGGGGCTGTGGGACCAAATTCTACTATAATCGTATAATCGGTCCCCATGTGAGCTGCAAATAGTGCAACAACATCGTAGTGATGTCCTGTAATGAGGATCGATGGAATGTCAACTATTTTTCATCCCCCATCTTGGATACTCTAAGAGCTATAGACCACAGCTAACTCACAACCAACCCTTTGGCGACCTCTATCAGTAAAAATGCTGGTCACAATATTGGGTCTGTCTGCAGCAATTGCATGGCCTAGAGCGTCAACAATTTGTGTGGAGCCTCAGCAACCAACAGAGCGCTGATGTGCATTGTGTTGTTCCTATATTAAGTTTTACGTGGTCTGTCTTTTCAATATGTCCATGTATACAACTTCACAAATATACACACAATGTCTCAGATGTCAGATTTTTTTGCTTGTAGCTTTATAATCGAGATTGAAGAACCGGCATTCTGGTTTGTGATACTGCTACTTTTAGCAGTCTCCCAAGTAGAATTACCCAGATTTCTAATTCCTACTGCCCTATCGGATTCACACTACTTAATTACCTCATTGCCAGAGTTAAGAGTCTCACCCGAAGATGAAGGTGTCTTGTTTCATGACTTGAGCGACCGTACTTTGCCACTCATCTTTGACCCTTGGTGGGGTTCAATGAGTGTAAGCTCAAAACGTTCTGTTGCTTGGAACAATTCTAGACATGGCTCGTCATGGCGATTTGATTTGCACTGCGGAAATCAGATGTGCAGTAGTGCTGGAATCATATGTTTCGTTTTTGATCAAGTTCTTCGGCATTCCTCCGAACACGGGCCTAGCTCAATGTGGAACTTCCTGCTATCAAAAACTCACAATGCAAAGATAAATGTTTTAGCAGAGTCAGAAGTTACAGAATTGACTGGTTCAACAGTCAATGGAACAGCATTGGAGATCGTCAAGAGGCAAGGATTTCGAGGACTTCCAATAGTAAGTTGCCAGAGGAAATTCATTACTCACATTCCGCTTAATGTGTAATGAATAATATGACAGACAGCACTTTCCAAACTGGCGGCTCAGGACATTGAAACTTCTGAATTTCACAAACCCAGCTGAAATAACTACCTGGTGTTACCATTTGATTCAGCTCATTGGGGCGCAAATGTTGTATCAAATCTGGAGCTATGACGGTTATATAAAGCTAGTTGTAGCAGCAGTTCCAACATAGATGTTCGGTTCCCAGACCAGGTTGGAACTGAACTGGAACCATTGGAACAGGTTTTAAACGATCAAAAATCCAAACCACACTCAACTCGAGGTTTTGTTGGCAGTTCCACTATCTGGGCTAACTTCAAACTGAGACTCGAATTCATTATTTCTGTTGTGGTCGTACCACGATCAAACTTTAACCTAACAGATACAGTTTTAGTTGCGCTTTTACCTCCAGTTATCGAACTTGCGATCTAATCCTTATTCGTGCAGTCACTTCCAGAAATGATGAATTTTGGACAGCATTTCACAGCAACTCAACCAATGGTGATCGGACCGCAACCTGGTAAATGGGAGGTGACAGAGCATCGATTAGAGCGTCTGTTACGTATATATCATATTGTGACACGATCACAACTCAAATAATTGATTGAAGCCAAAGATCTCATTTCACAAAAATGATGCTCTGCAATATGATCTGGCCAACTATAACCTGCGGGGTTATGGCCCGTCCCAGTACCAACCCCGCCAGGACACAGCGGTGCTGTTATTTCGAATGGTCTAACACCAAATGGAGTGGATTCCCGGACCCAACTCGGACCGCTGGCAGTTCACTCTAACCCATTGCTAATGCTATATAATGCTTTACGGAGTGACATTGTGTGGGCATCTGCCACCACCCTTCACAACATTTGCGGTAGGGCAAATGCACTGACGGAGGATGCAAATAAGAAGCAATTGCAGGCATGAAATATAGTTAGTGTAGCTTTGAATGGTTGGACATCAACCAACAAACGAGCCATAATGTTGGATATTGCTGACTGTATAGGATTGAAACCAAGTCTGCTGTGCGGTACAACTCGCTTTGTATATTGTTGATCAGCCGTTCTTATCCAGATTTCAAAGCTAATCATGGATGATGGGTCAAGGGCTAACATACTGGAGTAAGGCTAGCCATACATTTGAAGAACGTGTTTGATTGTTTTCAGCTTACCGACAGCTGTTTTCTTGGAAATCCTCCAGATACTGCTACCTCAAATTATTCGATGACCCATAAGCTGCAATAAACACTTGTGGACTCTGCCATTGAGTACCCTGCATTGAGGAACCACATACCACGCATGGCGCACCTCATACAGCTGGCTCTAGGTTCATTCATGACCTTTGTCGATGTAAAATACCACACCACGTAGTTGGAAGCCCATGAGCGCAAACAGCAATTTTGAGGCAATGAAAGCACCGATATTGGGAAGTGTCAAAGATTTCGGAGGGAGAGCAATACAAGAATGAATACGGTGTCAGCCATGAGACCAGGCTCAGCAAAGATAATTGAGAAAGTCGGTATTTCATGATAGTGTAAAGGCATACGCCCGTGTATGGCCTCGTAGGAAGGTATATCAGTAGATACGGTTGGAAACCTGCATGTCAATATTGTAGAGTAGTATAAAGGTAAGATTATCGCTAGAGATCAAAGGCTCATGGCGAGCCGACTATATAAAGCGGGTATTACCCGGCCCTGGACACGTCACGTACAGCCGTGCCATTACATTATCCCCCTCTTTAGGTGCAGACCGCCTGGGCTGCATAAACCAGGACAAGAGTAGGAAAGGAAGGCAACAATCAAACAACTGTTCAACGTACGCAAACGTACGAACCCATAAGTCCCACAACCGATCAGTACCGTATGGTAGCCATTCGGCGGATCCCGCTCACGGGGAAACTCCACCTCCACTTGACTCATCTCCGGAGGTGGTAAAAACCAGTGCCGACGCCATTTATACTGGGCCGAGATCCAAAGAAGTAAAGATGTAAAGAGAAGAGAAGAGAAGGAACATCCAACGTGACACCGTCCTCCATATCTCTACTTCCGGAATGTCCGGCATCCGACTATTCAATCTCGCACTCATAACTCATACCAAGTGTAGGTCATTGTCGGAATTAGACACAGTAACCTCGGTGAAGTCCCCAATCATAGTATGAGCCTCGTCTTGACTCGGCGGCATCGATGGTGGCTTCAGCTCGCTGCTCATGATTGCCATCGCCATCACTATCGGCGATTGCATCGGTATATCTAATTTGTAAGCATTCCAGTAACCGGTCATACTCACTATATGTTCAAGTGCGCTAGCACTCAAGCTTTCCCAATTCCTCGTGAACAACTTCGCAGGCCCAGCCCATCAGTGATCATTGTTGCTGCTTTGGCATCTTCAGCTCTCGGTATCATAGCCGTCGGTGATGGTCCATCATATCTGACCTCGTATCTATCTCGTAAGCTTCTCATGAAATGGTCATTCATACCATATATATTCAAACGCGCTTGCGATCTCTAGATCCCTGTGCTCTCTAGATCCTCGTGAATAGCTTTGTAGGCCAGCCTCGATATCTGACATCATCTCTTGCAGCTGGTGGCTCTCACACGGTGCCCGTCAGTCGTTATGTTCATCCTCCTTCAGCATCGGCCAAGTAGGCTTATAGCCATCCAGTATGGTCGTTCCGCATTCATTTCGGTAAGCGGTTGGGTAAACATCCCTGTCGATGCCTTCGGTAGAGGGCTCCCGAAAATCCTCTTATTCGATCTCAATTTGGAGTCATTCGGCCTTGATCTTGGTCGCTATGCTCAGTCATCAACTCTCCGGTGCTCTTGCAGTCTCACTGATCATCCTCCTAGTCGGTGCACTTGTAGGTACGCTTGACATCCGCCCTGTGCTCGGTGCACTTATCATCTCCAATTACTGGGTGCGCTCGCCAGGTTTCCTCCGGCATCCTTTCCGCTCCTTCTCCAGGTGTGCTTGCTGTCACTTATCTGGGTATCCATATCTCATCGACTAGTCTCCAGCTGCGAATCTCTGCCGGTAAGTGTGCTCCAGGGTGCATCCTCCCAGCACTTCCGGTATGGTGATTGCTTGCGGTAGGGATTGTTTTTGATTCCGGTACGGTCATCCCCCTTTTGCACGGCGTAGCTCCGCCGACGACGAATCCAGTACGGCTTGTTCCTTTCCAGTCGCAGCTGTGTATCTCGGGATTGTCGAGACTGAGTTGGGATCGCCGAGACTGAGTCGGGATCTGATTCGGGATTGTGATTTGCGCATGCGGCTTCTTGATTTATCTGTAGGTGCGTTTGTCATCACTTCTCTGGGTGCACTTTTCGCCGTTCTCGGAGTACAATTGTTGCTTCTTCTCCACGTGCACTTGCCGCTGCTAGCCTTCTCTATTGGTGAATGCGTTTCATGCTTCGTTCCAGCACTTCCGGTACGGTAATTGTTCGTGGTGGGAGTTGTTGTGATTCCGGCACTGTCATCCCCTTCTGTAAGGATCGTTGCTCCGCTGAAGACAAATCTCATACGGCTTCATGATGTGCGGTATCGGCATTGTTGCTGTGTCACTCGGGATCACCGAGGCTGAGTCGAGATCTCATTCGGGATCATATTCGGCATTAGAACTCGGGCATGTAGGTGCATGATTCGGTATCTCTGAATAGTGCTCGGTATCGTACTCGGTGGCGCCATGCCGCCGGTACATCTTATGTCTCCATATCTGCGCTCGATTGTAACTTCGTAGCTTGAAATCAAAGTAAGTGATCTCGACAATGGTATAACTTCGCATAACCGCAATATCTTCATAACAGGGAAGGAGGTTGATTGTCATCCATCTCCTTTCATCCACATTGGTCATCCATCCCTATCCGGTGGCCATCCTTATCAGGCCGCGATCTACCTCCGGACGGGACCATCTCTTGTTAACCATCTCCGGCCGCAATCCATCTCCTGCCGCGATCTCTCTACGGCTGTGATCCAGTTGGTTCCAGCCACTCGTTTCCACCCTGTGCATAATTGCGCTCCTATGGGCCGCATTCGGTGACTGCTCCTGTAGCTCTGTAAGCTCTCTAAAGGTCATCGTTACTGACCTCCATAATGTCCCTCTTCCATTGACTCTTCATCGCAGTCCCATAATCCATCCGGTGACATATTGTCCATCATATGAAAATACCCACTCATCGATCCGTCCATATGGCATGGGATCTTTATGTCCAAATCCATGATCCGGCCTCGTGAGCACGTGATCCTAATACATGCAATTGTGTGAATATCGCTCGACTCAAATCAACTCCAAACTCCGTTCAACTCAACTCCGCTTAATTGTAATCCTCCCATATGGCAAATTGTAGCCGGGGTCTAAGTCAATTGCATGGTCAATTGACCGATGCGGCGCGAGTGTCTCCGCCTCTTTGTTGAAAGCCTCCACGAATTCTCCGTATATGCCCGGATATGTCCTCCATCGTCTGTAGGCACCAAGGTTGTTGTTGTGCCGGCTCCATCTGCAAATAATAGTTCTCAATTCGGACTAGATATGGAGCAGTATGAAGGAATATCCAGGAGCCCCGATTTAAAACGGGTCGCCACAATAGTGCCAAACCCCGCCGTCCAGTACTCCCTTCGTGTCTCGGCGTGGCGGTAGCAGTCATTCAAGGTTCCCATGTGGACGCTCTTCTGCTGCAACTACCGCCGCTGCTCCCTGCTCGCCCGTCCAGTGCCTGGTGCCTATCTCACCACCAGAGATGCTTTCCACGGTCATTCCCAGCAGCCCTATACGAACTCCCACTCTTAGGAAGAACGTCCAAACGACCTCCTCACTGGCCAGTTGATCGTCAAAGGCATTGGTTCCAAGTATTGAAATATCCGGAACACTGCCGCCTTCTTCGGAACACGCCTCCCTAGCCGTGATCCAGGTACATTCCCGGGGCATATCTGCTGGCCTGCCCGGTCCACTGCCTCCTCTTCCGCTCACCCTGGGATTGCAGAGCCAAAGTCGAATGCTTTGCAAGTCGACACTAATTCTCCAGCTCACACAGTGCGTCCACCGCGGCTGCCACCATGTTGTCCGAATAAGCTCACTGAGCGAATCACATACTTGTCACACCCAATTGGGACTGTCTGACAACCAAATACTGTCCATTCCCACATGGGGATACGACACATCAATTGAACCTCTGCGGGCCTTAAATACATGCTGAATCCGCTGGTCTCCTGGGAGTGCCCAGACGGTCCATCCGGTAGCCCCGTGGATCCTGAGAATGCCGGCTACAAAATAACAACCAGCTCCATTGTATTCCTAAAAACCCTCTTCGTATGCCATCGTATGGGCAAATATCTGTCTTCGCATGTTGGCGTATATTTGATGAAATTGAATAGAGTTGACGTAGGTGGCTCTCTCTCCTCACAACGATCCGGTTCGGTCATCCGATCAGGTGGTAATTGCGAATGGTAATTGTGAATTGTATCTGCTAGCCACTTTAGAACATTTGGGGTTATTGTACTTCCCTTTCGGAGTTGCCACAGGATCTGCGATCGCTGCTCCTCAGTTGCATCGATCACTCGTTCGGAGTCGTAGATGTTGATCTTCCAAAGCCATTGCTAAAACTCCTAACCATCCGTAACGTAGACAGCTTCGTTGAGTCTTGCGGAAGGTAATTGCGATTGGAACTGCCATCGGTGGCATCGCTAGATGTGAATCGTACGTATCGCGTAAATCCGCCCAAATTCTCCGTAGGTGCACTTCGTTGTAGGTATGTGCCCGTTTATGCTCTTCGCAGCTTCTATTGCACTTGTCGGATAAGGATTGAAGAAATCTCGGGAAAAGGGGCCGTCTTCGGCATTGCCGGTGACGCGACTCTTATAGACATATGGGCTCTGGCATCGTCCCTGTAATCATCAATTGACTCAATTGGAAGGTAACTTATCGAATCTCATTGATGCTGCAATTGATGGCCTTCGAATTCTCGTATAATGAACTTGTTGAAATGGACTTCGATTGACTTGGTCGTTGACGCGTCTCATGGCCGGTTGGCCTCTGGAATCAACTCGCCATTGTGTCTACAATTAGCCTCAATTGGGTGTACTTCTCAAGCCTCTTTGCTTCGGCAATCTGTCGCGGTCAAATCCGTACGATTTCTTGTTCTTAGGTGGCGCAACGCGTCTCTGGCAGATTGGCCTCTGAAATCCGCACCAGATCGTCTTTGCTACCGTTAATCTCAATTCAATAGACTTATCAAGGCACTTCGCTTCTGCAATCAGTGCTCCCAAATCTGAATGATATCTCCTGTGTAGGTTGCGTGTCGTGACGCGTCGGAAAGGGGTAATTCATGAAATCCAGTATGCGAAACATATCTGAAATTAAAGAGCGATAATAGTGTAGAGGCATACGCCCGTGTATGGCCTCGTAGGAAGGTATATCAGTAGATACGGTTGCAAACGTGGATGTCCATATTGTAGAGTAGTATGAAGGTAAGATTATCGCTAGAGATCTAAGGCTCGTGGCGAGCCGACCATTCAAAGCAGGTATTACCCGGCCCTGGACACGTCACGTACAGCCATGCCATGACAGGTAGTTAGAAAGTCCTGAAACTGACATTCGTACAGCAGAGAATGCTTTGTTGCATTGATTGGGCTGACACCTGGTTGTCAAAACAAGTTGATTGACTAACAACAAGCCAAACTCCATATCACAGTACTACAGAATATGGATGTAAAGACACAGTCGAACAGGACATTGGAGTTGCTTGAGTTAGCATACTGCGTACTCAACTTCACCCGCCAGTTGCTCCGAAAACCAAACCACCATGATTACCAGCCACTCTTCACCACACAGGATGAATAGACAATTGTCAAGTAAGAGATGGAAGTAATGAGGCCATTCCGACATTGGACCTGTGGATGTTGATAAGGCAAACAGTCACATTGCATCACGTTATCACTATTAATATTGGCATGCTAGATCATAAGGATAACATTATACGAGCTGTCGGCAAGAAGAGAACTCGGTGGATGGAAGACTTGTTCTTCACAATGACGTTAGGCCGACAGAAGCTGTCCAAATATTCTCCCAAAGGGACTCCATCCACAGGTATGCTACTCGGTTCAGCACATATCATCAATCTTTTCTGGATGTTGCGATTGTTCAGGAAGTGTGACAATGGAATTGAAAATAATGCTGACGACGAGACATTCCGTACGATCTACTATCAAGAGGCCTTCGTGAAGTAAGTGCAGATTGAATGCTGTGCCAAACATTGATCTGCACTCCTCAATACACATGAAACCATACTGAGTGGCATTCTCGTCCCCACTGCGAGGGCTTCAGGATCTGTTCAATCATCTCTTCATCGATATGATTTGTTGAGCCATAATGAAGAATACCTGATGTCTGACAGTCTGGCTTACATGACACCCGGACGAAGCAATCAGGTAGCACGGTGATTGACAGCAGCCAGGCTCGAAATCTATTCACCACCTGACACAACAAACAACTTGCGGCAAATAAATCCAAATCTGAATCATTACCACTCCGACCCAATGGAAATTAGCAGTATGTTTTGGATACTGGACATAACCCACTGGTGGCGCTAACAGGAGGAAACGCACTCAAGGTACACCGATGACTCCAATGTGGTGCGCGACATATTCCCAATCATACCATAGGGTGTAGCACTGAAAGCCATTTGTTCCCGTGGCAGAGATGATATCGGCGGGAGGATGTCAAAAACCACAGCTGTGACCCGCCGCACAACAGTCATTGTGAGGCAGTTGGCTCGAGCCAATAACTGGTTTTTGACATGTGCTGACCAAGCATTCGACACGGGGAATAGAGAAAATGAGTCGGAAATGAAGAGACATGTGGAGGAAAGCACATTGCTCAGAATGGCCAAGGTTCACGACATTGTAGACATTTGGCAGGGCAGCCAAAACCTAGGTGCTACCCAGGGGGAATTTAGCGCTCAAAACAAGCAGAGAAAAACCAGGGGATGAATTTCGGATACAGGTGAGAATGTCAAAGCATCCTCCCATCGCTTTCACCATGATGGTGCGGCTGCATTTGAATTGTCAGACAGATCTTCTTTGCCATCAGTGTTGTCTGCAATGTATCTCCATGGAGGACGAACTCAAATATTGAATCTCTGGTGGATCCGAAGAATAGACTGTCATCGGGTTGAAAGTTATGAGGACAGTGCAGCTTTAAACATTTCGAAATCCGAAAAATGGCATCACTGGAATGGGGACCAGGATTATACCAGTGACAAAGAAACCAATTGAGCGGCAGATGTTGAATGTGACATAAGGCAAGACAACGCCATTCAGGAACCGGAGTGCCCACAGAAGCGAGATGTCAGCGCCGTGCCAAAAGTTCCGGGATTGATTCAGCACACATGGAAGTTAAAGAGAACTGCTGAAAATGTGTTGGTGAGGGGCAATGCAATCGAAACGAGGAGGATTGAGGAAGTACAAAAACAGTAGGACTGAGTGCATCACGATTCCACCAGCATCATTATCTATAGTTGTTGAGAGTTTCAGTGAGAGATATATTTTGCGCCAATGGTACGGAGTAGCTTGTGAGTATCGGTTGATTAACAGATGTCTAGCAGGCGTATTGAATCAGTTGGCAAGATATATAAAGTGTAGTGGTGCAAGAGCGAACAGTGCAAGAATGTTGCTGCTCTTGGCTTTGCCACAGGGCCAAGTCTCAATCTGTCAGAAAGACAACCAATAAGTTCAAATCGTCATGAAAACTATTATCAATGGCAGCAGATCCTGAATGGACAATACATTAAAATGAGCATCAACAGAGCATCAACCAATTTTTGATTTTGTAGTACTATTGTTGACCTGCGATTGTGTTGCTGTTATGTATAATCGACATAATGGCAGCTTTTATAGGTAAAAGCGACAGCAACAGTCACTGCCCCATTCTGAGGATGGGCGTCAACAGAGCGTTAACCATTTCAACCTTCGCATCTTGATTGATATTCATTCTGATTGGTTCCAGACATCCAGTTATATGATATTGCCAGCCTTCAATGGCAAAAACAACAATGAAATCCTCCCTGCTGCATCCCGAAAATGAGCGTCAAAGGAGTGTTCACACTTTCAGTTCTGGCATAATTGGTAATCCAGGCATTGTGCAGATCTTTGCGCTCATAACGGAATTATTGACAGCCCTAATACGCAAAAATACAATATATCAATGGTAAAACATGGTTTCGAAATCAATCAATATTGCAAACTGCAAACCATGCAAAAATGTAATGTTGGATGTTGAAAACACGATTTTGATAAGATTCTAATAACAAACTGCAAAAACAAGAGCCATATATGAATCTATGGAAGCACCCGCTAGGTGACCTGCTGACAACCAGCCCAAATCAGTCTTTTTGGGAGATTATGATCAAAATGTACCCCAGGTGAAAGTTCTGGTTTGCTGAAAACCTGCATCCCCAATGTGTCAAAGGTTTATTTCAGACCCAGACCCGGACCCGAGGTGATGTTCCGGAACCATTGGTAGCACGAGATGGAAGTACACCAGATGCCGGACTTAACACCAGTGTAAGAGACATTGCTCTGCCTGTACAAATACCAGTTGCCTTGGATGAGCTGTTTTTTCCCATACTCTCCAACCCAGTGAGTGAGGGATAGTTGACACCAGAGAGATTACAAGAGCTCCAGATAGGGAGCAGGGGCAGGGCAAGGAGAAATGAGGAACTGTTGGGCATGTGATCGAATAGGTGTATGCTCTCTCACGGACATGGTAGGCACTGGGAACAATCAGTGATCAGGTTGAGACAAACCACCTTATCAAGCTGGAGCACCTTCGCAAGGTCTGGCATGATCTTCTGTTCAGGATGCCAAAGACATTGATTGCACTTAAAAATGTCAGGATTGATGTCAGGGTGCTACAGAGCCAATTCGAGTCTGCTTAGGACCCCTGAAGGAATGGTCACTTTTGAGATCCAGAGATGGATGGGAAGTAATACTTCACTATCACTGCCATGAGCATGAATCGGCAAACACTGAAAGATGCCGCAGTGCTGCCTGACATTGATGAGTCTTCCTAAGCCTTTGCCAGACTGCCCTATTGTCTGCTAAGTGACATCCACGCTCGGTACGACTGAAGAGTGTTGCACAAGCACTGCCGCATCTATATACCCTTCCACAATGCGCAAGGCAGGAATGGACCTACCAGCCAGGTAAAGGGAGGTACAATTTCTGTATCAGAATTTGTCAGAGTATCTGGGAAAATACTACACAATCAGCTGCGATGCATCAGGGAAATATTTGTTGACAATGTCCCAGTGAATGGCCCAAAATGTGGATTGAGAGAAGTGGAGGAGGGAGGGCTGCCTGGGGTTCAAAGTTGAATTTGCAAACGCCTCCAAAACCTCGATCACATACTTGCCAATGTGACGGGTGCTCGAGCCACAATTTCCAGAGAGAAATGTGCCTGGTGCTGGAATGGGGTAAAAATTGTCTGGTTTGTCTGTGGGGGAGCAGGTAGGGGGCCAGGAGTGTGAAATCTCAACAAGGAGTGGAATGGGCCTTGGTGCAAGAACCATACTTAATGAAGACAATTATTAGGGAATTGCACATACTACTGAATATTGGGTACTAAGTACTTAATTCTTGGAAGTCCACTGGTATGAATCCTGTGGAAGGATGTCAAGTGTCCATAGAGGTCTGAGAAGATGATCGCAATGGCACTCCTGCAGGAGGTACTCAACAATACTTCTGAAATCGAAATATTGCAAAGCAGTGAAGGCATTATGCAAATTGTCTGGGGGGTGGATGCTGACTTCGAAGTGTGGGAACTGATTTCCCAGCTTCAACAGGAAAATAAAGACTGGCACCTGTGTCTTTATGAGTAAGGCCTGTGGATGCAAGCCAAGCAAAGTGATAATGTGAGGAAACGTGATTGCCATTGGGTGGATGAAGGCACAGAAGTGGGTGGATAAAGGCACGGAAGAATTTCAGCAACTGCAACTATGGTGGGGCATGCCGTGTGGATACTCACCATCACTCATCACTGCATCAACTAAATTAGCCTGCCTATGACCTGCCAGATACACTGGTCACACACGGGATAGAGTGGATATGACAGTTTCATTGCGAGGTGCAACCTGCTGCAGGGTGACTCACTGACTGGCCTGATGACCTCTCACAGTAGCCGCATTTATGAGTGAAGCCTGAGCCTTCAGAGATGCATGATCTACAGGACACTATCAACGTTACGTTACGAGGAATATGAGTGGAACGAATACCTGACAGGCAGAGGTGGGTCAAAGCATCGTAATGATTTGTTTGGTACAGTCTGGAAGAGGAATACAGAGGGAGATTGAAGGAGATATCGTATTTCTGGGGAACCTGAAGCAGCCGGAAGGTGAAACTTGAAACAAAATGCAGCACATTTAGCATAAAGTCACACAATACCTCATTGCAGATGAATTTCTTCAGCAGGGGGAGTGAACCAATGAACCTGCGATCAAATGTGGTGGTGAACACACAGTATGAATGGCTAGCAATGTACGCAGCACACGAACTGTGCTGGCACCATGGATCAGAAGGAATTCCACTCATGGCAGTTGAGCAGTCCAAGTGGACAGAAATGTGTGTTATTGACAAAGGCAAGGTGAAAATGAGGGAGCAGTGGGAGAAGATATCGCATCTATATTATGATGAACCCCGTCAATGCCTATCCATCAGTCATCCATGACCACAGGTGAGGATGAGTATTTCCTACCTGCCCAAAACTGTGGACAGGTATCACGTACAATTGACACCCTGGGAAAATCCCAACAGGTGCACTGACGCACGACCACCAATAGAGTGAACAGTGGGAAAAGTAGCAGACATTCTTCACACAAGTGGAAACTTGTCAGTTCAGAACCCTAGAACCTGTGGTTGTGGATGGAGAAGCAGAGAACAAGAAAAGGACTGATATCCTCCTCAAACTCTACAATATCTGGCAGCTCACTGTAACCACATACCATGCCACTGCGTATGGAGTATTTGAACATGCACACAGACCCATTGCAGATGCCCTATCAAAACTCAGAGCCTGCTCAGACAAACCGAACGAGATGTGGAATGACTGCCTACCTGCAGTGCTGTAGGCTGACTAGATCACCTGTCAACAAACGACTTGATATTCACTCTTCCGCCATATGTTTGGGCAAGATGCATTACATTCAATTGAACTCTAGAACTAACTGTGGAATACCTTCAACTGGACCCAAGGAATCAACGACACAGTGTCACAGCTTGCAGCTAGAGTAAGGCAGCTGGAATCACAGCAAGAAGATATTGATGCGGCAATCAAAAACATGGAGATGTCGACAGATGCCACCAAATGTTACTTGGACCACATAGCCAATGACTGAGATCAAGATATCCAAATTGGTGACCGGGCCATCGAGCACAAAACCCAGACGCAGTGGTCCCTTGGTGACCATATGGATGCAAGGGGGCATGTACCATGCCAAGTGACAGAAATTGCCCCCAGCAACGGGTGGTAGCAACTAGAAGAAATAGATGAAGCAGAGCCGGATGTGATGGATAGATCGTAATCGACACAGGATGATGTAGATTCGCGATCGAGGTATTTGCAGATGTACCGAGATTAGGACTTGTTGCAATGACCGAGAGGATCAATTCGGGTACTTTAAAAACTTTGTACTACTGGCAGTACCTTGTGGAGATATTTTGAAGAATTATGGGTGTATTTAGTTAAGAGGAAAGACTGGGAGAAGAAATCTGGGGACAGGCCCAGGCTATACCAGGGTGTGAGGAGCTATTGCATAATTATGACACCACACATCATATGCTGGTAGACCCCCAATTCAGGCAATGATGGGTATGACAAGGGACGTCGGAAGCAGAGGTGGAGGGAGGAGATCAATTTCAAGCAATATAACAACAAGAGTTGAGGAGACCGGATACACACTATTGAGTGGAGTTGCAAGCTGCAGGGAGAATAAGGAATCCACTCAATCTCTTGTATTTGTGAGATGGAGACGGAAAAAATGATCCTAGTAGCTGAGTTACACCCAGGTTACACAAACAATTGCTGCCATTGTCAACTTATTCCCGAGTGACCTCGAGACAACAGAGATGACAACTATTGCAGAAGTGAATACATAATTACCCACCATGAACAGGAACAACAACCAGGATACACTCAACCACTGTGTATGACACTCTGCTTATGTCAATCGACCACATTACAGCAGCAGTCAGTGATGCAATCGATGTCAATGCGTCCCGAACAACTACCACTACCACTGCGGAACTCAACTCCACCACAGCCACTACAAGCCTTGAGCCAACCACCACCGCGGCAACTTACACAAAGGCGATTGCCACCGCAATTACTTCCACTTCCAGCGCTTCAGATATTTCATCCACCACTACATGAGGAAAATGTAAAACGGTCTGGATGAAACAGGCAATCCGCCCAAACACTCCAGGTGACCTCACCAGTGCTTCGAAGTGATTCTTGAAGCTCCCAGACCCTCCAGAAGCTAACCAAAATGCTCGCAGACTCTGCAAGAGCAGTCTCCGGTGCTCCTGAAAGCACCTGCAGTAATGCAGGTGCATTCAGGATGCTACAAGATTTGACTTATAGAATAGTCAAATTTTGGAGCACTTGAAAGCTCTGTGCAGGTCGGTGGCAGATTTCGAGAGGAGCTAAGACCGCTGTGCAGCTCTGCATAATACTTTGAGATCAGCTGAGAGCGCTGCGCAGCTTCTATGGAAGACTAGGTGCCACATTCTCACAGCAGTGGTTCTTACATAACCACAAAGAAATTTCATCTTATCATATTCATCTTTGTTACAGTCACAAGATTCACTACATCATAATATGGCATGAGATATTTACGTCTCTCTATATATCAACATATGGTCAATCTGGCCCCAGATGGTACTGGAGCATAATCGGAGGAGCACTTGGACACGCCGATTGACCATCCACATGGAATTGATGTGCGAGCAAGGTTCTGGATTGAGGAGTATAGGAATTGGGTGAAAAGATGTGATACTAGCTGGCGTTGATGCTGCACGCAATTGCGCAGATTGCGTGAGACTACAAGTTGGGACAGATAGAGTGTATATTTTCATTATAGGATAAGATGAGATGGAAATGAGGTAATGTCGATGTACTCCACCATCTGCCAAATATAGACTCCACGTCACGCTGTCCACCTCTGTTACCCCTCACTCTCTGCAAACCCTTTGTAAATTCGTGAAGAAGTAATTGGAGGCCATGATCGAGCATGTTTCGAGATGCACTTGGATACTGCAATCAAGTGAACTCAGAAATGCACTTGAAACCGTTGATTGCACAGGTTGGGATATACACGTGCTGGCGATAATTGAACAAGATCGAAGGAGTACTTGGAGGGGGTTGAACTGGTAGCGATTAATCTGAAGGCGGTCAATCTGGGGGTACTCAATATGGAGGCAGTCAATCTGGAGGCAGTGAATATGGAGATGGAAGATCGGGAGGCATGTGCGATAGAAGGTAAGACTTTAGTCATTGATTGACTTGTAATCGTGGGAATGTAGAGAATTGTTTACAACATGGTCCACTGAGAGCTGAGAGACTGGCTGCGACAGGAAGACAGTCGATCTTGGGATGATGCAGTCCGCCGTCTATGCTGTGCACAGAGTATGCAGTACTTGCTGTATATGGTAGTTGGTGTATACTGTACTCGGTGTCAATACTTGATAATGGCATAGAGAGCAAGATAGGGATGACTTAACTTCCTGTTCTCAGGTGACAGTAGTGTTGAGGATGAGAAGGAGAGATATGAGAAGATCTCAGGCAAATCATCAAGAAAAACGGAAACTTAGAGAATGTTGTGTGGGAATCAATTCACAATCCCCAATACGGCAGGTACAAGTCACGATCCGCTATGTGATTCACCTGATACGAAGTCTTCCCAACACAATCAGTCAAGTCGTATACCTGATTCCTCATGTGCGCTTGTATTTTCCACATCGTTCCCATCTTCATACCCCACCTCTCTCGTACTCATCCATAACTCTCCCATCGTCGCAGAATACAAACTTAAGTCATCCCTCTCTATCTCTACATGTCATAATCATGAGTTGACACCAAGTACAGCATACACCAAATGCAGCATACACCACGTACAGCATACACTGAGTACAGTGTACACCAAGTACAGCATGTACTCAAGATACATCACCAAAATGTATTTTGGTCACTGGAAGCCTCCAGGTGTCTCTGAGAGGATGTGGAGTGTAAACTTAAATGCGTCAATTTCAGGAGAGTATCAGACCCTGTGAGGGCATTCCAGACTGAATTCAGAGTATCGAGAATCTCTGATCACTGGTCCAGGAGCAGCATAGAAGATATTTGATGAGAGTGGGAACTTCTCGGAGCGCCGGAGAGAGATTTTGTTCCACCTGGAAGCACCTAGGAGTAGTGTTAGCAACGGTTCAAAATCGCCAGGTCGGTTCCGGGTCCGGTTCCAACCCGGAACCGAACCGTTGCAATGGGACTTACCACACCAAAACCCGGACGGTTGCCATTGAGCCAGTTTTACTACCAGAAACCCGGCATTACAAGTCCACAATTTTCGCTCCAATTAAGTATTTTAGTTCCGATCGTATCGTGACATGATCAGTAGGTAAATTGTGTTGTTTTAGCCCTTCATTCACCTCCCGATCTCGGATTTGCGGTCGGACCAATATTCATCGAGTAGCTATCGAAATCCCGCGAATTTGGCCAGGAAAATGACGTTATTTCACAGTGATTCGATGAATATTGGTCCAATCGCAAATCTGCCAGCGGGAGGTGAAAGAGCGGCTAAAACTGCACAATCAGCGTACTGATCATATTGTGATACGATCAGAACTCAAATACTCAATTGGAGCGAAAGTTGCCGGAACCGTAATATGGAACCGCAGCCAGGGTTCAACCCTGCCAAAACACCGTGCGTTTATGTCCGGTCCAGGTAACAAACCCACCAAGACAGAGCGGGTCGGGTCACTTGACGGATCCAGACCAGGACCGAGGCCTTCAGGTCGGTTCCAACCCGGACCGAAGCCGGGTAACCCGGAACCGTTGCGAACACTACCTTGCAGCCCCAACCTGAAGCCTGGGAGAGCCGGCAACAAGTCCAGGAGCACGGACGACAAACCTGGTAGCCCCTCGAATCACATGTGAGCAGTCTGGGAAAAACTACTTCTTATGGAATGGTGCTGGTGCGCCTGGAGATCATAGCGACAACTTATTGTTCAATGATTTTTAAATCTCATGTATTCAGTTTGTATTCCCATCAATGGATCTATGTATCCATAGTGTTACCCAGCTACATGGAATATCTGGACTGCCTGCAGGAGGTGCGTGAGAGCGATGGGTGGTGGGCCTGAAAATGACGATGGAGTGAACTCAGAGAACCTCTCCGGGACCTTGATCAGGTGAGTTTGGAGATGCACTTGTAGGCCACGGTCGTGCGAATTTGGAAGCTGTGATCAAGCGATTCTGGAGATGCACTTGGAGGCTGTGATCGAACGACTTCGGAGATATGCACTTGATGGCCATGATCGTGCGAACTTGGAGGCCACAATTGAGCTAGTTTGGAGATCCACTTGACGGCTACAATGCAGCGAGTTTGGAGACGCACTTTGAGGCCGTAATCAAACAACTTTGAAGTTGCACTTGAAGTGAGACACCGAGCAAGTTTAAATATGCACTTGAATGGCATGATCGTGCAAACTTCGAGGCCATAATCGAGCGACTTTGGATGAGTACTTGCAGTCAGTCGATGGACAGCGCTCAGGGTATTGAGACTTTCCTCATCCGTTAGTTAACTCGCAACTGTGGGAGTGTGACAAAGTGAGTTCACCCATAAGTAGTGGTAGCATCAGTTCCAACCGACTACAAAGGTTCCAGGTTAGGGTTGGAACTGGAACTGAACTATTGCAACAGTTTTACAACATGAGAACACCGGACGGTTGCATTAAGGCCGGGTTCCACCTCCAATCCCGGCCTTTGCAAGCCAAGATTTTTCGCTCCAATCAAGTATTTGAGCTCTGATCATATCATGACAGGCTGAATATGTAGATTGTACACTTCGAGCAGCTCTTTCACCTCCTGCTTTCAGAAATGCGATGTGACCAATATTCATTTAATCACTATCCAAAACCTTCGAATTTTGCTAGAAATTAGCCCTCATTTCACAGCCACTCAACGAATATCAGTCAGATCGCAAATCTGAAAGCGGGACGTGCAGGAGCGCCTAATATTGCACAATCTACTTATTTATCATGTTCCAATACGACTACAACTCAAATACTTATTTCGAGCAGAAGCAGTGGGAGTCAGGACGTTGGAACTGTCGTCGGGATCCAACCCGGCCAAAAACCCACAGCTCTATTTCTGGTCGAGGTAACAACCCGCCGAGACACACCCAGGTCCGGTTTTTGGATGGATCTGCAACCAAAACAAACTGATTTTCCGGTCCAAACCCAGACCACTGGCGGGTTACGTGGACCCGTTGCGTACACTACCTATGAGCAGTCATGGGGAGCTGGTTTGATGGTGGTCGATTGTGTCGGGAGGTTCATCGGAAGCTGAAGATTCATTCAGGGGTCAAATCACAATCATGAGAATGGAGGGAAGACAAACTGTATCACCAAAATAAAAATCAGTCCGGAAGCTGCACACAAACCTCCGCGACACTCTCGTAGCCCTCACCAGTGCTTCCATGTACTTCCATATGCTTCCACGCCCCCCTGGAGCATTGCAAAGTGCTCTCAGACTCTGCAATGGCATTCTGCGGTGCTCCTAAAACCACACCCAGTTATGGGTGTGCATTCAAAATGAAACGAGAGTTGACGATTGGGAGAATCAAATATTGGAGCGGTTGAGACCTCCATGCCAGTCTGAGGGAGACTTCAAGAGCAGCTCTGCAGGAGACTTGATGCTGTTTTCTCAACGCAGTAGTTCTTAGGGTTCCATAAGCACTAGGCATGTCATCTATCATATTCGTTTTTGTTCAAGTCACAAGATTCACTCCCTCATAATATGGCATACATTATTCAAGTCTCTCTATATTTATACACATGGTCAATCTGGCCACAGATGATAGTCGGGAATAATGGGAGGAGCACCTGGAGACGCCTATTGAGACAACCGTGAGATGCACCACTTGGAGGCCGTTGTGGTGACACCACGGAGCTGGGGAGCCGAAAGCCCATCTTCAACAGTTCACCGCACCTCTCGCAACAGCCAAAAAGTATTAATGAGGGAGAGCGGTTCCAGCTTGAGCAGTGTAAAGAGAAGTTGACAAGGTATAATACTACCCAGCCGTGACAATTCAGGCAATTGCATGGATCCATGAAATTACAGGAAGAGCAAATGAGACCATACGTTGCGAAAGATAGAGCGTGGATTTACGTTTTATGACATGATGAGATGAAAATGATATGATGTCTATCTACCCTGGGGTTTCCCTAATATATACACCGTGTCACTCATTCTACCTCTGTTTGCCCTGTATCTCAATACACCCGCCATCGCTCCTTAACGATGTACTTGAGGCCCTTATCAACCAAGTTTCAATCTGAACTTCAGGGCCAAAATCAAGGGAACTCTGAGATTCAGTCCTAGGCCGTGATCGAGCGAGTTTGGAGATGCATTTGGAGACGGACATTGAGTGAACGCAGATATGCACTTGCAGGCCATGATCGAGCAAGTTCATAGATACAATTGGAGATTGAGATTTAGTGCACTCAGAGATGCACTGCGAGGCCGTGATCGGGTGAGTTTGGATATGCACTTGGAGGCGGAGGTTCAGTAAACTCACAGAGGCACACCGAGGCTGTGATCGAGAGAGTTGTGAGATGCAATTGTCGACAGACATCATGCGACCTCAGAGATAGACTTGTAGCCCTGGATCGAGCAACTTTGGAGATGCAATTGCAGATCGAGATTGAGTGAACCCAAAGACAGACTGGGAGGCCATGAATGAGCGAGTATGGAGATGCACTGGGAGATGTAGGTCGAGTGAACTCAGAGATGCACCAAAACGCATGGTCCAGCGAGTTTTGGTAATGCATTTGGAGACCGACATTGAGTGACCTCAGAGATGCACTTGGAGGCTGTGATGGAGCAATTCCAGAGATGCACTCGAAGGCTGGGATCAAGTGATCTCAGAGTTGCACTTGCAGGCCGTGATCGATTCCGTTAGAAGATGCCATTGGACACCAAGAGTGAGTGAACTCAGAGATTCACTGGGAGGCCATGATCAAGTGAGTTAGGACTTGCACTTGAAGGCCGACATCGAGTGAACTCAGAGATGCACTCCCAGGCAGTGATCGAGCTACTTTGGAGATGCACATGCAGGGTATAATCATGTGAGATCAGAGGAGTAATTTTAGGTGTTCAATTTGACAAGACATGTGACGGGTGCTGACACGATGTTCATTGACTAACTACTCATTGTGGGAATGTAGAGAGTTGAGTACAACAACATCGGCCAGGACATGAGGAACTGGGTTGGAGCGTGAGACTGTCGATATTTCGATGATGCTGTACTTGGTGTATCTGTACTTGGTGTTACCTCATTCTTATGGCATGAAGACTCTAGAGAGGGATGACTTAACTTGGTATTCTGAGGAGATGGTAGAGTTGAGTACAAGAAATAGAGGGATCAGAGGTGATGGGGGCTATCATCATGAGAAACTGTGACGTAAGAGAATTTCAAGTGTGACTCAGCTGACCAGCGGCAAAACGGCAGGTAAGGGTCCGGATCCGGAGGGTAATCACATCGATACAAGGTCTTCCACACACAATCAGGCGTATTGTACTGAGGACTTCTCATCGCCATTCTTATCCTCCCTATCATTCTCATCTTCATCCCCCATCTTTTTCTTGCTCGTCCAGAACACTACCATCATCGCAAGAAGCCAACATTAATTAATCCCTCTCTACCTCTCCATGCTATCACCAGGAGTGAACACTGTGTGCAGCATACACCGAGTGCAGCATACACCCAGTACAGCATACACCCAGTACAGCATACACCAAGTACCGCATCCTCCTCAGATTGACTGTCGTCACTGCATTCTTCCGATTTTGACTTGACTCCTGAGTGCAGCTTCAACTTCCGATGTACCTCCCTACAAATCCACCACCACCCGGCAGTTCTCCATAATAGATTCATAGGGAAAGACACGTTGACCCATTCCCCGGCTTGCGAGACAACTAGCTGGTAAATGAAGTCTCAGCACTCAGCGCTCCGTCCATCGACCACCTCCAAGTACTCATCAAGTCTCGCTCGATCACAGCCTCCGAAGTGTATCTCCAAGTTCACACGACTTTTGCGTAAAAGTTTACCCAATCCTGGCCTCCAAGTGCATCTCGAGACTCGCTCGATGATGGGGTGCCAATGTATCTCTGAATACGCTCGATAATCATCTCCAAGTACATATCCAAACTCACTTGGTCACCGCCTTAAAGTGCATCTCCAAACTCTCTTGATCATTACCTCCAAGTGCATCTCTGAGTTCACTCAATCTGGGTCTCCAATTGCATCTCCAAACTCACCCAATCACGGTCTCAAAGTTCATCTCTGAGTTCACTGGGCCTTGGCCTCCATGTGCATCTCCAAACTCGCTCGATTATGCCCTCTCAGTGCATCTCAGAGTTTACTCAATCTGGATCTCCAATTGCAGCTCCAACCTCACACGACCACGGCCTGGGAGTATATCTCTGAGCTCACTTGATCGTCATGTTCAGGCGCACCTCAATTTGCTCACAAGCACCATCTGCAGCCATTCCTGATATACCATGTGTAGATGGCTAGCTATATAGATACATAGCAACATACATGATAGTATATACTGAATACATGAGTTTTGAAAATCATTGAATGATAAGTAGTAGCTATGATTTCCAGCCGCACCAGCAGCATTCCCAAAGAAGATGTTGTATTTCCCAGACTACTCTACTGTGATTCAAGGTGCTCCCAGCCATGTTGCCGGCACTGCCAGATGTGTTGCCGGTGCTCCCAGGTGTTCGCAGGCTTGTTGTCTGCGCTCCCAAGTTACTCTGCCGGCTGGATGGAATTCCCTCATAGGGTCTGATACTCTCGTGAAATTGACCCATATAAGTTTACACCACACATCCTCTCAGACACTCCTGGAAGCTTGCAGTGACTAAAATACATTTTGCTGATGAATGGGCCAAGGAGGAGTTGCGTCGTGAAAGCCCATTTATCACCACCGCCACATCTCAGCTTGGCATACAACTAATTGACACCAGGAGTACAGAAATTCAAGCATGTGGATGATGGATTGGGCAACTGGTGGGTAAACAGATACAGTCAGGACATAGATCACCTAGGCAATGGCAAGTACATAGTTGCGAGACCTCAGTGTTGATAGACACCAGCTCATCTCATTGTCTTATCATCCAATGAATTGCACATACTATTTCTCACAACTTTTGAGCTCGCTTACTATTGCTGAGATTTGGTGGATTCACTCAATTGCCTGGATCCTCCCAGCCGGGTACTATCATATCTTCTCACTCTCCTCCTACACTCCTCAAAGTCTGAACAATTCTATCTCACCAATGTCTTTTGGAATGCCATGAGAGGTGTAGTGGAGTGTTGATACTAGGCTCTCTGCCTTCTAGCTCTACGTTTTCACCACTCCACTTCCAATCCATTGTGGGCATATGTGTACACATTACATCTGTGGCGAATCGAGATGATTCCAATGACAATGGCATTTGTGATGGTGATGGCAATGGTATTGGTATTTGTGATCATCATACCAGAAGTACTGAGACTAGTAGATTTGCAATGTCAACATTAGCATCAATGCTTCCAATGTCTTTGATCCTTCAACTAGCCAACGCTTCCACTGACCAAGTGCCTTCTATTAGGCAAAAGATTCCACAACCTCAGAGTTTTCCATCAGCGAAAATCTTAAGATGGAAAACTCTACTGCCCTGGAATCAGCTTCTGCATGCACGATCCAGAGCCTTGCTGAGATGATTTCACCAGCAACAGGGTGGTGTAAAGCAGGTGACAGGTAATAGTTGGTGGCTGTCAGATGGTAGAGAGTGGGTTGCAGGCTGAAAATGGTGGCCAACATCATGACAGCAGTCGATATTGTAGTCTGAATCATATTAATACCACCTTCACCTCGACCACATCTGACAATGCCTCACAGTCATCGTGTTGACAATTGGAATGTCAGATTCTGTGGGAATGGTAGCCAATTGGCTCTTGAGGAAAGCAGATCTCTTACTCAGATTTTCCAGCATAATCTGCGGTCCACTGCTTTTCAATTGTGTGGGTATGTGTGCACATTGGTCCTGAGTCTGATGGTGATGATACTGACAGCGACGATGGTGATGGTGATGATGGCCATGGTGATGATGGCCATGGTAATAGAGTTGGTTACAGTGATCATAGTACCAGAAGCACTAAGACAAGTAGGTTGGCTATGTCTACATCAGCATCAAAGCTTCATCCGACTGAGATGATTCTATGAGCCAAAGCTTGCACAAACTCAGAGTTCTCTATCAGGAAAAGCATCCTGCGGGAAACCCTACTCCTCCAGACGCGTGGCTCTCCCACGTGCAGCTCTCTCAAGCAGCCTATCCGGCAGGCTATCAAGCAGGCTTTCAAGAAGGCTATCAAGCATGCTCCCACGCAGGCTCTCAAGATCCAGCCGGCTCTGTTGTGGAATAGCAGTGATGACAGCGGATAGATAGGGGTCCATTACAGGCAGACAGCCATATATTGTTCCATACACACATGCACACATCTCTATGAATCGACTATAGATGTCTATTGACTGCACTTGGCAGGGGGTCCATGCTAAGTATGCAATGAGGTGTGCAGGTACATGTGTGCTTTTGGCACAGCCTATAGTTAATTCCTACTTTTGCCAAAGTGCTACAAGACTTCTCAGGTTCCAGTTGACAGTTTCTCGGGACAATGAAATATAACTTGGTAAACAATTACATGAGTTATGGTACTGTAGAGGGTCTCCCACTTCAGCAACTCAGAAATAGTGCCTATCTCAACAGCTACCACCCCAAATTAGCCAAGACTTATATTAATTGACAGCTAGCATGCAATATATGCTCTAATAGTATTACCAGTGAATTCCATTTACAATTGGTGATGAAACAGGGGGTTAGAAGGTGGACAAAAATCGACCAGCTTCATGGACTCTCACTCACATTTCATCTTGCTCAAAATTGAAACATTTGACTTGATTGTTGGATTCACATGTAGACCTTGGAGTTGTCTATTAGACAGCTGTCCCTGATATTCTCTCTATCATGTGATTGTTGAGCAATTTGCAATTTTGAAAACAATCCGAGATTTGCAAGGCTCCCCCGCTAGCAGCTTGTTAACTGTGGGCGCTGGGCGTGCCCACGCCCCTAACCAGGCGCCTAGGCTATATACATGAGGTGCTAAAATTTAGTTAGAAAGTCTTGGCATTTGGCATTCATATGCAGAGAGCCTCATCCAAGTATCACCCATGTATTCCAACGATGGGGCAATATATCCGCCAAAACACCCCGTGGCACAACCCCGTACCCCGTGTCTGTGGGCAAAGTCTGAAATTTACACTTTGCCCAGTTACCACTGTTAAAATAAGATGTTATCCATCAAGACATAGGATAGTGCGCGAGGTTGTTGGACAGATTCATGAGACAGAGTCATTTTGTATGTAGTTTACATCACGGATTTGTTGGGACAGCTACAACATCATGGATGTTGTGCGTACTCTACATCACGGGGTCATAACGGTCTTTGTGGGTTGGTGTGGGACAAGTTCTGAATTCCAACTGTGTCTGCGACCTTGAACTCTATCCCACAACCCGGTTCAACGACCCCTTACCTTATCTCCCAACCCCATCCAATGACCTTGTGCACTATCCCACAGCCCCGTGGATAAAGTCTTATTTTAATATTGGTAACTGGGCAAATTGCAAAATTCAGACTTTGTCTACGGACAAGGGGTATGGGATCGTGCTATGGGGTATTTTGGCGGAAATAAGCAGCCATATCTGAGAGTCAGTCGGTAGGAAAGATGTAAGGATCTTTGATGCGATTGGAAGTAGCTAGCTTCTCTATACCCCTCCACACGGTCACATTCAGTTTGTTCTCCCAGAATTTAACTACTGTAACCTTTCATCAAAACCACCGACATTGTACCCCCGGCCTATAGTTGGCACCTCCCACAGCAATGGGATACTTTGCGCATTTGGTCTATCAACCTCCGTATTTATCGTTTGCTGGGATTCCATCTTCGGCCCATCGAGATAACACTCTCGAGATACAGTGTGACCCTTGACTGCTAGATAATTCTTTCTTCCCGGATTTATCTAGGACAACCCTCCCTAGGGAATCATATTTTGTAGCATATCGCGAAGAACATTTGAGAATTATAACATTTCATCGTTAACCTAGTTTATAAACTCTTTGTGCTTCTTGTCATCTTTGTTCAAGGGTTGTAATTGTGTCAGAGTGACAAATCCAATGAGCAGTCATTAGTGATAGATCGATTGCCAATGAGCGAGTCATTAACTCTGACATGACTACTAAATAATTATGGCGTGACTACTCATTCAAGCTGTCATTAGACTGCAATGCAACATGTAGCATCACCATACAAGCTCTCATGACCTGGACAGAAAATGCCCAAAACCTTTCCGAATTCTTGTTTTCAATTTCCCCACAGTTTGGTTCAACATTTTGGGAAGCTGGCGAGCTCGTCACATGGCTAGGCCTGCAGATATCTAAACACCCACCGGCTGGCCTGGCCACTTAGGAATACTGCGCCCTAATAAATGTGCCCAACTACACTATTTGAGTGTTCTCCCTGACAATTTAGTTGAAAGCACGAGTGGTAGCATTTTGGTTATTGGTTCGCACTTTTTTGCATGCCAACATTCTAAGCCTCTTAATTAACTTTTTTCTCTAGATAGCTAAGGTCCATCCTCGGAGTTTCGCTCGTAGCTGATAACAACTTGGGTTGATGGGAATGTTTCCCATTCAGAAGAGCATGCTCTACCAAAGCCGGTTTTCAACTAAGGTTCTCGTGTGCGGTGGCGAATAAAGAACCGCTGAAGATTCCTTATTTGGATTGCGGGTGGAAATTGGAGACTCCCAAACTAAAGTAGATCTCGCTGTCTGAGGACAAACAGTTCATCGGAAGTTGGCCTGGGGATAGGGTATCGCAACATAACGTCTCCCAACGGCATGGCAATCTGACATGCTAGTAAGTGTGGATGTGAGGTTATTCTGTCAGATAGAAGCAAATAGATTCCTTTCAGATCTAGTCGGAGTGATATCGGTTTGGTTGAAAATTCTGGGAAACAAGGCATGTGTATGTGTAGTCACCAGTCCAGGAATACAATGGCAGACTTTTACATATTTGTGAAGACGCCAAATTGATCTGCAGTTATTAAGCGCCTTCAAATATTTTCAATAGTCACACCTGCTACCAAGGAGACATCGCTATCTAACAGAGCAGTTCAAAGAAATATTACTAAAAGATACAGTACTTGTCTCAACTCGCACCCGAAGGAGCAGCACAACCTCCAACCTAGCTCTAACCGATCATTCTCACCCCCGACGACCACCCACTGCCCACTTCATGCCTTCTCACATTCTCAGCGCCCCCGTTCCGGTTTTGCAGCTCCCACTGGTACCATCGACAAGTCCCAGAATGGAATAGGACTGGTATCGTGCCACGCAGCGACAGAGCCTATCCCTATTGACCCAAAATTTCGCCCTGCCTCTGATCAAAGATGTCCTTTGCCACTGGGTCTCTCATAATAGCTTTTAGCATCTTTGAAATGTCATCGATTTTCCGTGCCAACCCCGGCACTGATGTGCCCTGCCTCCACCGGGGGTGTCGACAATCCGCCCTTCTCTTTTGAGATGTGCTATTGTACCGTTCTTGGGCTTCTCGTCTTACGTATTCGCGTGCTGTGCTAAGCAGATCTTCGATAGAAGATCCCCTCGCGCTCGAGTGATCGTCCATGGGCCTGGCATTCCCGCGCCCGTGCTCCTGGATCTGTAACTCACAGTCATAATGTATTGGACTGGACTTGTCATCTTTACATCTGGCTCTCGGGTCTCTTTGACTATGCTCCTGTGTTGGCTGAATATCGTGGTTGTTAGGTTCGAATTTGCACCCGAGAGAGTCATAATTGGATAGGGAACTTGGTTTGCTATGCCCGAACTTTGAATCTTGGGCTAGCGGAACATATCTCTTCCCTCCAGATTTTGAACAGTAGTCCCCAGGCTGAGATCTTAAGTGGGCCGGTGTGCGCACTGGCATCGGCGATAAGTCGTGAACACAGAGTAGCCCTGCAACGTATCCATGCTGGGTGCGCGGTAGATCGGTGGAGTACGGCGCTGGGCTGACATACCCGGGATGATCATTTATAGTTCCTGAACGTCTTGGTGCCGGGGTTTGGTCTTGGGTGGGGGGAGGCAGGTCTTGCGGGTAGAGTGGCGGGTTTACTGGGGTGTGTTCTCTCAGAGACGGCTTGTGGCTTGCTGAATGTGTGCTGACTCCTGAACGCTTCGGTTTGGTTGCAAAGTCATGGGCGGAGGGCAATGGATCTTCAACGCCGGTTGTTGGACTATTCCGGGTGTGTACTCTGGGAGCCGCTGCATAGTTGTTTGCGTATGTGGCGGCCCCTGAGTGCTTTGATGTGGGAGGCAAACCTCGGGTAGAGAGCGAAGGGCTATCCGGTGTGTATGCTCTGGGGGCTGGCTTATGGTTCGTTGAGTATGTGGCGGCCCCTGAGCGCCTCAGTGTGGGAGGGTTAGGGTTGGGAGAGAGACAAGGATCTTGGGCGCCAGATGGGGCATTAATCTGGGTGTGTTCTCGCGGAACTGCGTCATAGTTGGTTGAGTATGAGTTATCATGTGGACGGGTCGGTGTGGATGGCGGCCGATCTCGGACGTAGGATACCGGGTTATTCGGGTGTTCTCTAGGAGCCGCTTTATATTTCGCTGAGCGCGGGTCGACTCGAGGGTTCTGGCTGTAAGACGAACGCCCAACATAGTCAACTCCTGCGCGTTTCATAACCGGTGACGGGCAGGAAGCTGTATTGGGATGGGTGGTGATGTGCACTGGTGGTTCCACAGTGATAAGATGATGGCAGGGTCGAAGAAGTGATTCAACTAGCACCCACAGTCGCTGCTATATGCGAAAAGGATCAGCTTCTGTCGTAAAATTGGCTGAAATAGCAAACGAAAGACATACAGAATCGACTTCTGAGGTTCTATGTGGAGCTGGTATCATACCTTCAAGTTGTGTCGACGGACTGGTTTCTTAACTAGATTTGCGCATGAAGAATAATGGCAGGCATTATATGTTAAGTTTTCGACCATTAATTCAACATGTTTCCTTATCTCGCGCATATACGTGGTTGAAGGTGCAGTACTCACCGCATCGCATGAGAGCTGTGTAGAATGGCCAGAGCCGTGGGCCAATGATAAGGGCTCCTCAGCGGGAATGAAAAAGGCAAACAGCAACTGCTAAGCCTTGCGAATGGGAGTGGCCATCATGTAAATCTGATTTCTGCTGAAGTATTCAGGTCATCTGGAAGTAGTGTATGTCTGAAAATGAACTCACAGCATCCACCGAATGAAACAGACCACTTCGGAAAAATGTTAACCACAGCCGATCGATCTCAACGAACCCGATTCCACTTTGTTGGCCAAGTGAAACCGAACGTCCAGTAGACCCAACCCGTTCACGATGAGACTGTTATCCGCAGATGGGATGCCGATGGCGATGATCTAGGGTTTATTCATGATGCAGCCACCACCACGTATGGATGTCGATCAAGAGCAAGGTTGAATGCAAGAGAGTACAGGGTATTTGTCTGCATCGATGTGGGAATGGACCTCTTTGCGAACCTGAGGTTTAATGCTTTACAGAACATCAATTGCAGATTGTAGCAGGAGGCCTTGCTAATAGGGTCGGTATGCCTTGACACAATATTTGATGCAGTTTAGGTTGGGTGTTGAAAGAATGCCGGAGAATTTACTTCTACGTCTGATTGGCTACATTGGCTACCCCGCAGTCATACCAGTCGCTCACCCGCAGTCTTAACATCCATTGATATTAGCACAGGATTGAATTTTCTAACATTGGCCTGGTCTGAAAATATGATTTAATGACGTGGTCTAACTAGCCGCTCCGCCTGAACCTTGCTCTAATTTTTATCGCGTTAACACCTGTAAGTGTGAGAGTGACGCATATGGTTCTGGACGGGCTCTATCGCACCTGGCGGTGTGCTGGCCCTGGCCCTCCTGCGGGTCAGCTAGCCTCGCTTGGATTCGACGAGGCTGGACTCCCTCGACGGTTGTGTGTTGTCTGCTCCAGCCTGATGAAATGTTTTGCAGAGCAAGGATAGTAAAAATAATAATAATAAACTAAATAAATATTAGTTGCTCGAGTAGGCAATCTGCAGTAGATCAATCGACGCTGCTCTGCCATGCAGAGAAAACGTACGTCACGTTTGCCAAAGACGTGGTTGACATTTAATGCCTGTCTTCACTTAGTAAAAGCACAAGCTGACGCAATTGCGACCAATTCTTGACATGTCGACCCCAGATGTGGAGTTTATTGCCGGAAATAAAATTTGACAGTCGGTGCTGTTTCTTTTTTTCTAAAGATGCATGTACCGAGTCTGTCAGACTACTTCGGAATCATGCCCGTTAAAATATATATTTACTGAAGCACGCTACTGTCAAATCAGGGTTATAGTTTACTGGGCCTGTTGGGTCTAAGCAAGTGTGATCTTTGCGCTAACGTCAGGCTGGCAAACAAGCGTCTGCCTTCTTCGCGAGCTCATGATTTGAGCTTGCCACCCGACGAAAACTCAGGTGTAGCAGTGCAGATGTATTTTTACCCATTCCTTGTACATCTTTCTTTCAAGAAGTGCCTATTACCTGTAAAAGAGCCTCTCACAATGCCTTGCAGAGTGCCATGAATGCTGTAAGCCTGTCGTCCCCGCAGATGTAGGTCAGCCTGAACTGCGAAGATAGGGCGGCTACTCTGTCTGGTGGATACAGTAACACTGAGCACACCCAACCCTAACCCTATCAACTGTATCGTAAGTTCGCGCAACTCCAGTCTTAAACTAAGATAGGACCGTTCGATCTTTAACTGCCTACCCCTTGTAAGTGATGGAATTTTTATCGTTTAGTACACTAGTTCTGTACTGTATCGTCGATACAAACGTCACAATTTATACCAATCTGAAAAACTCTTATACGATCTCTCCGGAGAATGAGGCAGTTGAGTCCATTCAAGCGATAAGCTGTTCAAGGCTGTGAGGCGAGGCGAGATTCAATCTGCCAGTCCCAGGACTCAGTCGGCGCCGCCGGTTCAGCTGCCTGGAGGAAGGAGTATAGCCTTGCAGTCGACATATGTTACCATGTTCCGTACACATCTTTTGAGTCGTGATCCGGTGAAGAAGGTGGTCAAATTAGGTTGGTAATGTTTTGCTTTTGCGCATTTTGTGTGAAAATTTCTGACCATCCATTTTGCATAATCTAGATGTCTCTGGATCTAGTGCCTGTCTCTTCATAAAGTCACGCATTTACAATAATATAATACACAACTAGGCTCAATTTACGATTTGGAGGTCATGAACGCATCGATCCAGGAGAATCTTTGATGTGGTTGAGGCATTTGAAGAAGCAAGGCGTTTGAATGTAGGGATTTCTAACAGCAACAATAGTTTGTTTTGTTTTAATCATACTGTATTCACTCTATCTAGAGTATGACAATGCCCACTCCCCCACGTTCTGATTGGACAACTGCACGATAAATTGAAATCTACTGAAGGCACAGGTGGAGTTGGCCATGAATACATAATTATACTTGTGCGCAAAGCTAAACGAATGATTTAATCCAATCCTATGTGCAGGTTATTACTGGTTAACCTTGTTCTCTAGTTGGAAGCTCTTAGGAGCAGATTCATCTTGACAGATGAGGATGAGATATACACGATAATTTCACCACCACTAACTTGACACGGCAAACCCTCGTTCAGAAGCTGATACGTTGGATGCTTGAATGACTTCTTGATTGACTTGACTGATCTCTCGAGGACCGAAGGCCCGTATATGTATAAGCTCCCATATCCGTTTGCATACGCGTTTGAATTACCTTGAGACGCTCTCCTTGATCCTGATGCCGACCATGCATATCATAAAACACCATCTTCATACGAGCCATCAAATGAAGCTGAGACTCACGATGCAGGTACACATGCGACTAAAGCAGGCGTAGGCGTCCTCAATTCGAGTGATATACTGTGCCCACTCCGAACTGAACTGATGTGTACAATTTCAATAGTCAGCAGTAATTAAGATACATACTGTTAGCAGCAGTGGATCATTTTACAATTTACGAAAGTTCTAGATCGGTCTGAAGCAGGTTTTATCGACATGGTAAGTCTGATGTTTGGGTAGCTCCTGTGCTACCTCGTACTAATGTATGAAATCACTAATAGCTGCCTAATCCTGATATCTTAGTACGTACTTAGCACGTATTGCTGTTATATGGTTTATTCGATGGGCGTTCTGAGATATTTATTCCATGTCAGGTATCGAGCACCGGGGTTAGGCAGACGTTTCTCCCTGAAGTAATGGTATTTCATTCGAGCTCCCATGACATGATTTTGCTTCCGATTGAAGCAATAGTGACTAGCACGGTTCAGGAGTACACGGGTGTGGTTTGCAGCTACTCAGTGCCCAAATCTTCCTACTGCAGAAACTCTGCTAGGGACTAAGTCAATGGGTACAAGCGAATTGAATTACGGACGCTTCTTCAAAAAACAGCTCCCGAGGACGACAGAGGACTAAGTTATTGATCGCAAAGTCCATTTCAGCCCCACCTTCTTCCAGCCATAACTTCCAAAGATATATAGCCTCATCGCTGTTAATTTAGATGGGGTTCGCATTCGTTAAACAAGGATTCTTGTTTTGGGCCATGGTAATGTGGGCTAGGATAGAGGAGTACACGTAAAGGCAGATGACAGTAGGTGGAGTCAGTTCGAACCCCTGGAATCCCGAACAGGAGCCGCAGGCTATTATATGTACCGATATCTACCTCTTTAGCCGAGTCGAACAGTCCGGATTAGCACTGTCCAGTCGCCATGCCCTGTCCTGAGAAGCTCCAGGGGGATTTAGATTTATCTCATACCAAGCTTGATGAAAGTGGTCATGTCTATAGATTAAACCCCCGATTTGATCAGCTCAGCTTCTACACAGCTAAAAAGAAAGCGTCTGAATCTAACAGCTCATAGTTGGCAAGACACCTACTAAGAAATGGAACTTTAATAATTTATGAAACTGTTCGTTTTCTGATTTCGTATTGAGTATAGGGTAACTTTGAACCCGCTAACCTAACAAAATCATCCTGCTAATACACAATTTGAATATCTTAAAGCAACACCAACAAGATCTAATGAAATCTCAAATCTCTCCAAAGCTATTGCTCATCTTCGTATCTACAACTGCGGAATAATTATTCCAGCAGTCCAGCACTCCCTTGAGAATTGCTCTCGGTGGGTGCCTGCCTCCTCTTCGTCTAGATCTCCGCATGCTGTTTCTTGACCCGATCACTATCCTCATTTTTCTTCCCCGATATCATCTAGTGTTTCGCAGCACTTCTCCCAGGGATAAGAAGTGAGGTTGAACTGCCATATCTGTTCTCTCCTGCGAACTGCCATGCTCTAATCGATCTGACTCTGCCTCCTCCTTTTCCAGTGTGTTCGTAGAGGTGAGTTTTTGTCGAATAATTGATGTAGTTGCGTCACTGCCTCCCACTGCGGTCAAATTAGCAATATGAACAATCAATCATGTTCGATGTACGTACCTGGAGTTGACTTTGGGAAGTGTAGCTTGTGGTTTGAGCTATTTGACACCTGATATATGGTTTTCCCCGCACTTTTGAAAGTGTAACAAGTGTGTTCCACTTCGGAGATGCTGCATCTAGACTCGCTACTTGTCGGTCACCTTTATCACAAATGTCTTCTAGGAATCCTTGGGATCGCTGTAATGCAGTTGACCTGTATTATACTATGCTTGGCCCAGGAATTTGGGGACATCGGATTTTGAGTAAAGCAAGAATACAACTGCAACAACTAGAAAGTGGGATTAGATAAGACCCCACACTACAAATAATTCCCACTTTTTTGTTGGTATAATCACTTCATGTATTGCTTGAATGGTCGAGTTCGTAGTAAACGTTCTATATTTTCCTGCAAAGAGCGTGAAACATTCTAGTTGATCATAATCAAAGTTGGATGTGTAAAGGGTGAAAATGGCTTGCAGTGCTAAAGAGGCTGTTTTGGTTTCTCGCAACGTCGTCGAGAAGATTCCCCAATATACTTCATGTGCCGAACCTTCATCAATTGATAGACTAGTAATCCAGCCAGCACCATCCGTGTGCCATTGTTTGTTCATAGCCCAAAATAACTTTCCTACTTGATACCTCATGCTCGAGTAGCCGTCAAGGCTGCAGATATCTCTTTCCCAGTTGCGATTGGTGTTCACCCCGAGCTGGTTTTCTAGTGCATTCGTGTTTACCACCACACCTGGTGAGACAGTGCAGTTTGTGGTACAGTTGGAAGAGTGTATCGGCGTCTCGGAATGATCCCGCACTGTCAAAGCATATTCAGGTTCTGTAGCCTTGGGCTCTGCTGTAACATCGATTGCGCGTACACGGGTCAGAAGGTCGAACAATAGTGTCATCGCTAGCGACGAAGACATTTCATTATCAATCTTGATTAGTTTTGTCGTCCATTCCGTCCCATTAAACGTATACCCCGTTGAGTTATATAAGTTAGATATATCTCCACTACCCGTATCACTCTGGTGGTAAAATAGCAACCACCATAGGTTTCCTGTTCTACCGAGCACAGTTTCTTGCGGGAAGCTTTCTTAAATGTCATCCGGAGGGCGATGTTCGTAGTACTCATCCGTGGACAAATGTGTACTCCAGTTTCGTACGGACCAGTTATGCTGCAAGCAATAACGTCGAACAGAGGATTGAGGTTGGTCAATTTTTTTTCGGAACGAACCATGTTTCTCCAGTAGATCCGAACCTTCAGCTTCCCTCAAAACGGGAGCGCTGAATTTTCCTGAGATCGTTATGGAGTCTGAGTCATACCGGAGCTGATTTACAGTCGGAGAAACACAATATATGCGAATCTATGAGTGTTGCGTTGCCTCGATAGTACAAGAGTGATTGCCATGTGACGACCGCAGTGGAAGTAAGGCTCTTACAGTAGGCCCAGTATCGCTTAAACCCGGACCTGATGAGTTGAATGAGATATTGAACGGTGTGGCTGTCTGCATTGAAAATACGGAAGTATCTACATTTCTCTTACTAATATTGTAACGTTTTCTTTGTATTCTCCATACTATAAGGAAGGTCTTTGCGGATAAGAATAATGTGGTGTGTTAATGACTTTTAATACTTTTGTTATCTTTTTTATGAGGTGTCTAGAAAGTTCCAGTTAGAACTTGTCTAGAACCTTCTGTTTAGTTCTGTTAGAGATAGGGATTTATCAGGGCTTATCTTTAAAGACTGTGCCTAGATTGTTCTGTTATGTTCTTTACAGTTCTAATGTATTTTTTTTAGTTGCAGAGTTTGTCTATTCCTGTTTGAGTTATTTATCCACGACTGTGGTCATGGACAATAACTCGTATACTAATGTATACAGAGAGACTGTTTCTCCAGCTAGATCACAGTTCTTTAAACTTGCTCTGACATTGATAGGAATGCAATAGTATCTCCTCTCGAATCCTCTTCTGTATATGCTTCCTTTTCGTTCGCTTCTCAACTTCGTTATTCTTGCACTACTCCTCCTTCGTGTACTTCTTTTGAGATTTTAATCAATCTGTTGAGATATTCACTGTGACATTCTATTAGTCTGCCCAGCAAACCGTGAACAATTCCCTGGCTGCTTCTCAAACCCAGGATGTATATTCATATCAAAGATTGCTTTGGAACATCCAAATGCCAGAGATATGCCTTCCATAGTTTGAAGGATACAATTCAATACCGGATTTGAGAAAAGAATGGTCAATATAAATTGTGAAACAATAGTTACAATTAACACCACTATGGACAAACTAATCCGAAGGAGTTTTTTGCTGATCCATGTACTGCAAAGTACTGCGGAAATTATAGAACATGGTTTATTAGCAGGGTAACGATAAATTGGCATACCTGGTGCATCACGGATTGGTACACATTGGCAATTGTCTTTCCGAATGCCAGTGACTCAACCAATATACAACACATTCCCAGCTGAATAGTGATACCTGACGAGAGAAGAGCACGGCAAACGATGATGATAGTCGATGTATATCTTTCTAAGGAAACTATATACTGCGGACTCTAAGGATTGTTGTGCCAAGTCCAGACCCACTGTGGCGATAAGACACCCTAGGCTAAGAAAACTTCAATGTAGTGAATAACAATGTGAGCAGCTCAAAAGTGCCGAATTTTGAATCCATCTACCTCCGACAGGCAGAAACTTTTTAATTCCAGCATCCTCATGTATATATGCTGGAAGGCTGTTGCTTTACCATTTGGCCATGTCCATACCATGATCATGCAGTTGCGCAATTAATGCCCTGGGTTATCTGTGCAAGTTTGACTCTTGTTATGTAGAGTTTGATATGTCCGTAGAACTAACAATCCACATTCACTGTCGGGTTCAGTAATTGTTGAAGCAATAGATGGGCTGTTGGAATGTATGCTTGAAACAGTGTGGAATCAATTTATTGATTATACTTTTGAAATTCTCGTGGTCTGTGTAGCTTAGGTACTGAAATCCCCAATTGGGCATTGGTATACTATTGTGTTCCACACTGTATTAGCTTGAAATGATGGTGTATATGTGTGATCATTTGGAGTGTCCAGAGTTGGTAGGTTTGTAGGTTGGTCTCCGTGTAATGGGCAAATATGAGAGGTTCCGGCTATATAGCCATTATACTCTGTGACAGCATTTCCAACTCAGGCTGAGAAGAGCTGGTGATGGCTTGTTCATTTCTGTAGCAAGTTCACTGGTTGTCTGTATGATATTGAGTGCATGTACATCTGAATGCGATTAAACTGATGCCTAAAAGCTTTAGCAATATATAATACTAGCATTGGTGGTGGCTTTGCAGCCCCCAGGATTCGAAATATTCAGCATGGTGGACATGTTATGATATCATTCAGATCACCTAGACTTCTGCTATGTATCCACTACTGTGTATCTTGATATGGTGCTGATGTGTATCTGTCGCTGTGTATCTGCTGCTGTGTATCTGCCACTGTGTATTTGCTGTTGCATATCCACTACTGTGGATCTGCCACTGTGTCTACTGTGTTGTATATCCACTACTATATCTGCTGCTGTTCATCTACCACTTTGTATCCAGTGTTGTGTATCTGCCACTGCGTATCTGCCGCTGTGTATCTGCCACTGTGTATCTGCGGCTGATTATCTGCCACTGTGTCTCTTCCACTGTGTATCTGCCTCCGTGTATATCATACTATGTATCTTGAACTCCTTCTTTATACCCATCACTGTGAGTATGTATACTGATCTGGTACTGTATATCTGGCTGTATATCTGTCACTGTATATATATCTGCCACGGTGTATCTGCCACTGTGTCTGCTGTATTGTATATCTAGTCTGGTATCTGCCACTGTATGTCTGCTGCTGTTTATCCGAATCTGCTCTCCACTGCTGTGTGACTGATTCTGGTATCCACTGCTATGTATCGACTGATGTGTATCCACTACAGTTGATCTGCTGATGTTTATCTTCCTCTCTGTATCTGCCACTGTATCTATGGTATTGTATATCTGCCACTCTATCTGCCAGTGTATTTAAATCACAGTGTCTGCCATATTGTATATCCATTGCTGTATCTGCCACTGTATAGCCACCATTGCACATTTACCTCTGTATATCTACCATGTTGTATGTGCTGCCATGTATCTGCAACTGCATTTGCTGGATTGTATGTCTGTAATTGTTTTTGTTATTGTATATCCACCGCAGTGTTTCTGCCACTGTGTATCAACCCTGTGTATGTGAATCTTGATCTGGGACTATATATCCTCCACTGTATCAGCTGCGGTGTATCTGCCACTGTATATATTTCTGCTACTGTATATCATCCAATGTATATCTGCCACTATAAATACTGTATTAATGAGAGTGATCCAGTATAAACAGAGATTGAACCATTTATTGTTCAAAAGTAATTGTCTACCGCACTATCTAATGTTAGTATCTACATCTTAAAATGTCCAGGAAGTCTCAAGCTGGCTGAAAATGATAAAGTGGCACCACCAGTAAGAAATTGCAGGTAGCAAGTGAAAATTTGTGAATGAGTCCACAGGTATTACTCAGGCTATTAGCACACAATCTCCCATCCTTTCCAGTGACGACAATAGCAGTTGAAATTATTGTACGCTTTAGAGATTCATTCTGAGTCATCATGGTGATATCTGACACTGTACCTGGAACTGTATGAAACTCAAGATCATTTGCAATTTCATCTATTGCTTTAGATTACAAGAGAATGACTAAAGAGAGAAGAGAAGGAAATTCTCCAATATCGACAAACTCTCTGTATGTTCAGTTCTTCTGCTACACCCAAATAAGCATTCTTACTATCCTATACTTTCGAAATCCTCAACTTTAATCTTATACTCTATTCAATAAACTTCTCCCTCAAACCCATACAACAACATCTGAGGTCAGACAACATTTGTCTACTTTATTATCATTCTAAATACTTCTGCTATCACTACATCCAATGCTCACAACATACTTATGCTGAATGATACTAGTCTATTTTTGTATATGTTGCGCAAACACTTCACCATGATCTCACAGTCTCACTTGTAATAATGTAGTTGTATTTTATCCTCTGACTTGAAACTATGTGCAATTACAGTATCCCCCCCACAGACCACAAGATCTCCAGAACTATTCTGCAATAGTCCTGGCATCAGTTGACACTATTAATGTAACTGGTCTTTTACTTATTGCTCATCAATTAACTTTATTTGTTACCAGATCCACAAGTCTTCGCTGGTCCTGAAGACAACCTACTCTAACAGTTCTTTATACATATTCGAATCGACAATATAAGTTATCTAATACTCATTTTGCCATTCAACCTATCCCTGTGGAGGGTAGGGCAATATTGTAACTGGGAAGTGGATCATGCATGAAACAATCCAACTGAGCTATGTATTGGAACTACTGAATTCTGACACCTGATGAAAAGTCAAATTGGTAAATATACAGTAAGATCTAGTGGACAATAAGATATAGTGTGACATATTTCCAATAAAGTGTGTGTGATGGTCGGGTTGTATAGATTTGCCTTGCAACCGGTCATACTTTGGTTTGTACTTGGATATTAGATTCATTTATTAGAGAGGGATTCACACCTTCCTTGTGTATTGCATGAATGATGGTTACTACATCCCCAAACGAGCTTTGTGAATGTGTACCTTATACAACAAGCAATGAAGTTCACTTTGCTCTTTCAGATGATCTATTTTTTGATAACAAATCTACAAGGAGTAGCCAGTTCAACTGGTAGTCCTGTGGATTATTTATCAACACATGACAATACTGTTCAATACTGGCATTCATGGTTTCAGCTCCACTTTCCATCAGGGGTTAAAGGTCTGTAGTTGACCACACTGAAAACCAGATTGGTTCACACAGATAATGACAAGGTGTGATTGGAATCTGAAGCCGATAATCTGAAGCAACAATCTGTAGGAGTGACTGGAGTTTCACCGCTTCCCAAAATATCAAATCAGATAAAAATGCAGCATCATTTGATGTAAGGGAATGGGTGAAATAACATTATTTTGAAAGGTGGTCAAAGACAACACAAATCACACTGATGCCATTACAAAGTGTCAGCCTGACAATAAATTACACTGTGATATGTTTTGTGTGCCTCTCAGATACTAGAAAAGGTAGACAACTATATCCGCAAAATAAATAGTTGCCACTTGTTACAGGGGTTCTTAGTCCCAAAAATCAATACAACATTTATTAACTAAGTACAGACACTTATCTAGTTTTCTCTTTGTCTCTTTGTTTCTTCCCGAAACTCGACCTCTTGCCCTCCCCTTGCAAGAGCTGCCAGTTCGAAACGTCTCCAGTGGCCATCCCCCAAATAGACAAAGATCAGCCTTCGTCGTCGAACAAAGAATCCTCGGAAAACTCCTCAAATGGCACACGCAGGTATTCAGATATCTGAGCACTAGGTAGTTGATCTTCTCGAGTTGGCAGAAATGTGAAATCACCCAGTAAGTGTGGGTTGAATGGGCCTCTTCGAACTGAAAGAGTAGATTGCCGGAAGATTTGACTATCCGGTGCAGTGTGTACTCGGCAGGTGTGTAACGATGTCCAGACATAAAAAGCCCAGTCACGTGTATTGATTAAAGAAGAATTGATGATTGTAAAGATAGATAGAATTCTTGATAATATTTCAAGATCGTCTTTGGTGCTCTGTGTTGAATGTTTCTTGCTACTTGCCCTGTACTTCATCCCGCAACAATGCTGTCTCTCTATAGCAACATCCTCGGCCCCCACGCCGAGCTGCTATAAGCACAAATGCTTTTCTTATCGTTATCGTGTGTGTATGCAATGTGGTTTGAAAGCATTACGCTTCTGGCAATCAGGCCATCCATCGCCCCCAACGACAGACCTAATTTTGACTGCTCGCAATCGCATCAGTCGGTAGTTGGAACTTCCACCAACCAGGTTGGTGATGCTTGTCCCCTCTTATATCCCTCATACTTATGAGTGATTTAATTGTGTCATAGATTGAATCGGCAACCAACCAATACTATACCAACATAGACTATTCACACATAAGCTCGTATCCAATACAAGATTACATTGTGATCCAGACTGGTCAGGCCATTGAATAGTGTTTGCTCTAGGCTCTAAACCTACATCATTAATCCCTCACTCACGTCATGCTAAGGTCGAGACTATGGTCTAACCGGAACGTGCTCCACCACATGCTAGCCCATTCTAGGTAGGGGCAACAAGTCCTCGTAATCGCATATTGACTATAAACTGCAGTGCGTAATAATTGCGCATGCCCCACAAAGTATGCAGGTGTGAATGAAGTACCATCACTTTATGTGACAAATATAAACTCCCGCTAAAGAGCGTATTACTGACAACTTGATTAATACAGGCATAAGTGTTATGCATATCGTAGATATGTATGCATCCCGTAATCATAATCAAGTATCATTATCGCTACTAGGAGACAACTTATTATATAAATATATTAGCATACGTGTGGCAGCACCGTACCTTTAAGTATTCCGATTCTGATTAGATGACTATAACCTTTGAGAACGACTCCGACATAATAGTATACGCTTTAGAGAAAGTTATAGCCTTCGCCAGAGACAATCAATATCACTTTGTCGCCAATTGTGCTTGGTGGATAGCCGCAGTGATTGGACTCTATAACGGCCTAAAGAATTATATCGATAATCTCAAAGATAGAAGGAGGATAAGCGTTAGAGCCATATCGACCACACCAAGAGATATTGCACGATCAGTATCTCCTGATCTACCTTCCAAAGGAAGTCGCTATCGTTCCGAGGGGATACCTCAAATTGATAATACAATTAGCGATAGTTACGAGGTTGAGAATAACGAACCAAGGTCGGGTCAAGCTACGATGCTTGTTGGCCAGACCCGGAAAGAGAGGCTGGCTTTGAAACAAAGGACTTGGGAATTGTCTCGAACCAGATTAGGACGGGTTCCGGATAAACCATTAACCAAGAGAGAAAGAAATCAACTACGGGCAATTTCTAAGAATCAACTTACCTCATATACAAACGGGAGGAAGAAGTGATATAAGATTTAGGGAGATTACGCGTAGACGTAATATTGCCGATAGTATCTGAACGCCAGATTTATCAAGGAAGATTCAGGGAGATTACGCGTAGACGTAATATTGCCGATAGTATCTGAACGCCAGATTTATCAAGGAATATTTAACACAAGAAGTTAATTGTCTAGATTGATTATACAAAGATATATGTACTGTCAGTATTGTTTTACACCACGATACGATGTAGTTGCTATTCATCTGATAGCTTCTGATACGACTATATGTATATGTCCTTGTTGCGTATACGACCTTTACAGACTTCCAATACGTTTCGTCTGGAAATACGCTTAAGGAATTACAATAGGATCTACGGCCGTGTACTTAGTATCTGCTTATAAGTATCTTAGGATATAAATAGGTATAGTTGCTTGAGTGTGAACACCCCCATAACAGTAGAATCGGTGCAGTTGGAATGTCAGTCGTCGGGGGTGCAAATGTGGAGCGCGTGAAGTGTAAGGATGATGGAGGAAATGGGTGTGATGGCGAGAGATAGTCTCTATATATACTACATATCAGCTGCGACTGTGGGCATATGGATAGTAGACTGGATCTAGGAGAATTTCATATGAACTTCCCAACTTCCATCAGTATACCAATTCTATATCACCAGTGGAACAATGAAACCCACCGGCAGAGGCATCTCTGAAGGATATGTGGATAAGAAGAGCCGATTCATTGATTTCTGCACTTCCGGTAGATGCCAGAAGGGCGTTGTAGATCCTTGAGACCCACGATCATTGATGGTCGTCAACATCCTTTAGACAAAGAGAAGGTTGAGAACTAGCTGACATCAGTCTGCCGCGCACGTGCACACACACTCAGATTTGCCGCTGGTTCCCGAAACTAACCAAGGCAAGCCGTCGGCATTCTCCACCGGCTAGACCCATCTCATCCACCGGGCTTGGAGTCTATCGTCAAACTTTATACTGCCAAACTTTATATGCATCACCAAACTTTATATGCATTGTCAAACTTTATATGAACAAAGGATAAAATGATTGACAAGATGGCTCTTCTGTGTTCAGGCATTCCATTATTCAACGCACTCTCTGACCTTCTGACAGATCTCCAGCGCTCTTCCTATAACCACTTCATCAAATGTACGGCCATCGACCCATTCCCCGCCTATGTTTGTGCAGGAACAGGCGACTTGGTAAGTGAATTCATCCAATGGACTGCAAACACCCTCTAACCATTTGGCAGACCTCGAGCCATGCCACCAGCACTCAGACCACGGACAAGCGCCCTAGACGCGCTAGAATGCCCATATCCTGACTGCATGAGGATGTTTGTCCGGCGGGGAAACCTTAAACGCCATCAGCAAATCAGCCATCATGGTCAGCTGCCGCCACCGGCCAGCCATCGACAAAGCCATCCGCCGCGTCGACTACTGTACTCACCGCATCGGCAGAGTCCTACAGAAATCCCCAAACCCGATAGCAGTAAGCCAGCCACTGCACTCTACAAAATACCCAAGGAAACCGACTCCGAAGACGATGGCCTCAACCGACGCATCCCGCAACCCAATTCTCCGGCGCAGGAATCCGATACAGAGGGGGCTGAACCCGGGGAAACCGCGATGGACGAGGAAAATCCAGGAATCAAGGTATATCCCACGGCTGGGAGGACCTTCGGTGACGATCCCGATTACAATGAGTTCCCAGATTTCATCAATAACCCGTGGCAACCCTTTCATGGGGCCGAAGACTTTGAACAGGCCATCAGATTTGTCGAAGCCCACTATCGCGAGGCACAAAATGATCGCCGCTTCAATGAAGGCGGTTGCAAGATTCCAGAGCGCTTTTCCTACACCACGGGAAGGACGATGTACAATCAAGTCTACGCGATGGATAACCAGCTCCCAAAATGGAGAGAAGGCTTCATCTCCACACCAAACGGTCGGATGTTTTTCTATTTTCGAGACCGGGTAGAATGTGCGCGGTACCCCTTTTGCCAACCCCCATATAATGACCACATGGACTAGGGACCAACCTGGACTGTCGACGCGGAGGGTGATCGTGTGTATTCCGAGATGAATTCGGCAGACTGGTGGTGGGAGACCAAGGATAGACTTCCTCCGTAGGCAACAATAGTTCCACTGATCTGCGGATCTGAAGAGACGCAACCCACGGACTTCTCCGGTGACAAGAATGCCTGGCCGATCTACCTGACCATTGGGAATATCCATTCTTCTATACGGAATGAATACAGCTACCTCCCGCAATGTGTGCCTGCATGCCTCCCGGTGCCACCCAAATTCCATCGGAATTCCACATCCGATGGCCGAGCCCAGAGGGATATAAACCAACAGGTGTTGTGTGATATCGCCAAGATAGTGTTGGAGCGTGTCACGGGATTTCCTGTGGGAGGAGACATCAATTCCGGCGCTCTGTGGCCTTGTTCCAACAGCGCCATGTCCCGTTGCTGGCCAATTCTCGCATCTTGGTTAGTGGATCACATGGAGCATGCCAACCTTATGGGCGTCAAGTACAATGCTGGCACTAAGTGTCAAACTCCGAAGGACAAACTGGGGTCGCTTATTCTTCCGCCGGACTTGGAATCCCACCGGCGAAAGTCAGCTGTCTTCAAGCAGAAATAGCAGGAGTACCAGAATGCCAAAACTGCTAGCGACCATCAGGCTATAAAGATCACCAGTGACTAGTTCGAGTCTATCGGTGCGAGGCCGGTCCCGTGTAGCTTGTGGGATCTTCCGCATGTCGAAACCTAAAACCTCCGCAGGCCTGATATCCTCAATAACATTTACATCGGAATGTTCCATCACTGGATGACCTGGATGAAGGGCTTCCTACAACGCCACGGGAAAGCCGCGGTATTTGATGAGATCTGAGCTGGCATTCCTCTATACCCTAATGTCTATCACTGTGGCAAAGCCTACTGGCAAATTTCGCAGTGGAGTGGTAAAGAGATGCAAAATTTCGGTCATATCATCTACCCGGTGTTGGCAGGAGCATTGCATGACCCACTGCCCCGACACCGTGCGGTGTTCCAGAGAGCATTGACCTGCATTCGGTCCCTGGTCTACTGGAGTCTTGTAGTAGAATACCAAACCCACCCAACCGAGACTCTCAACTATCTCGCCGACTTTTTAGAGGAATTCCATGCAACTAAGGACGTTTTTACCGCCTACCAGACGTCAAAGGCCACAGACAGCATCGCCTTTGCACGCAGGAAGGACCTCAAGATGCAACTCAACGCCAAACATGCCATTGAGGATGAAGAAAGGGCCGAAAGTGGAGAAGCTCTTTCCCGGGCCCAGGAGGAACACCGAAAGGCAGCACACACAAAGCGCCTACAGGAAGTCTACAATTCAAGGGCGCACAAATGTACTAGCTTCGACTTCGTCAAAATTCACCTCATGCTGCATTATGAGCAACCTGTTCAGCGCGTTGGACACTTAGTCAAAGACAGCACCGAAACGCAGGAATGAAACCATCCAAAGATGTATATGGGCACATATTGCCGGTCCAATCGCAATTTTCAGTACGAACGGCAGATACTCAACGATTACTTGCGCATCCATGTCCTCCGGATGGGGTTCCTTCACCTCCAGCATCTGGCTAAGGAAGGCCACTGGACCCCCGAAATCCAGCAGGCACTTCAGTTATATTGACCAAAGGATCAAATTGTTGTCACCAAATGCAACCATGAGCAAGTGCCGAAACCGGAGAATTTACCCCTCAGCTTCCGCCAGGATGAGGGAAATATCCATGTCCGTGGGCTGCAATCGCCCAGACGAAAGGGCTTCTTTCTCAAGAACAAGCGTCTTCCAATGTACAACTTTCCACCCGTAGAATTCATCTATCGATACGATTGATATGATTGTATTATACCCACTGCTGATAGGAGGAGCATCGGCGGTATGTGTGCCACCCAATTCAACCTACTCGAATGTTCCGGTGGCCAACTTCCAGTCCTTCGGCAGTTATGATTCCACTGCCCATAAGTTGCGCTGCACGGACTACCAATCGTTTCGCAACGCTCAGCCTCGGAACGACTTTGTGTGGTTCCTGGTAGATGCGCCTCCGAGGGTGATGTAGGAGACTTACGACCGGCACAACTTGTGAGGATTCTACGGCTACAGGATGGCCTACGGAAGAGATGCGTTGTTCTTTTGCAGGAACTCCAGCTTGAAAACCATGGCGTTTGTCTGGCTTCCAATGGGCTGCTCAGAGTCTCTGACAGGCTTCTCCATCGGAACCCGGCGGATCGTTTCGTAGGTAATATCAAGTGCGTATTGGCGGCCGCGCACCTCATTCGCATCTCCGGTACCAGATTCTACTATGTCTATAATACTATCGACCTAGTCATGTTCAGTCGTTTCTGGCCCAAACCACCAGAAGCTGAAGGAGACATGCAGACTGAAAATGACACTGCTAGGCCAGAGGAATACCGCAGGAACCGAATTGCCAGTGTTGACGAGGACAAAGAGGAGGAAGAGGAGGAAGAGGAGGTCGAGGATGAGGATGACGATAAAGAGTAGGAGAAGGTACGGTCTCCACAGGGCGTCAGGTGTCCTATAGCTCCGACCCTCCTGTGTTTCATGGCTCGATCTGTATATATCCTGCCAGAGGTAACAGGCCTCCGACTCACCCACAATCCATAGCTCAATATGTAGACAATACTTCACCAGAGGCATCAGTCCTGGCTCTCCCGCAATCCACAGCTTGATATGTAGAAAATACTTGCCCAGAGATATCAGTCCTGGCTCTCCCGCGATCCATAGCTCGATATGTAGCTAATACTTGACCAGAGGCATCAGTCCTGGCTCTCCCGCGATACATAGCTCAATATGTAGAAAATACTTGACCAGAGGCATCATTCCTCCGGCTCTCCCACATTCTATAGCATTACATGTCAAGAACAACTGGCCCCAGGCATCAGGCCTCTGGCTCTCCTGCGTCTCATAGAATCTCGCGCAATTTCTAGTGATCTAATACTGTCTGCGTCCACGCCCAGGTCCATGGGACTTCATAGTGCCACCCGTCAAATATGCTATGGATTACTGGCCCTCAGACAGCGTCTCTATGAGTTACTCGTTGCGTAAGGTCATTTTTCCCGGTGGTAGATCCTATTTCATATTTCCAAAGTATGCAGCAATCGTATCCTTAGGAATAGACTGTAGGTAATTCCTCTGTTTCTTAGATAAAGGTTTCACCGGAATCTTTCCCGATGATATATTCAACAAGGAATCGGAGTGTTTATTATATGTTTTCCTTATCTTCCGGGACTTCGGAATGAATTGCCTAGTATCCTCAACGATACGGGATAGTTGATCTGGCTCCATATCTATTTACCCAGATTAACTAATATCGCTGATTGGCTTATCGACTTCTAAATATTCTTCAGAATGGATATTACTCGATTTTTGAGGTCCAAATCGCTAATGTCATATATAGGGTCGTGTACTTGAGATATTCTATCTGGATCAATATGTGGTGATCCAATTTTGGACCTGGATTCTTCCTGGATATCCTGTGGGGTCGCAGATACTCTTGCAATGCTCTGACTATTCCTATTTTGACTCAGAGCGTTTGTAGCCTGCGGTGTAGTCTCACCACCTACGGATAATCCTTCAATGCTTCGAGAAGGTATTTCTGATCGCACCTTCAGATTATCGACATGGACAATAAACCTTTGTTGTAATCCTATAATTGAAGATATCCACCAAATGCTTTGAGCGAAGAAGATATCCTGATTATCTCTTGCATAAGAGATCATTTTCTCAAGAGGGTATACGATAACATCGTTGTTAATACTGAAGGTAATCGTCATCAGATACTTCTATCAATATCCAGAATAAAGCTTGAATTCAAGGTGCGGGGCTGCCACTACACAAAGCTAATAGATTCTAGGTATAGATAAAATAGATATATGTATCATAAAAACGCAGTAATAAATAAGGATATTTCTCCGCTGGTAGGTATTGTTTTTGTTCTGGCTGTTGGCCGATGATCCACCTCATTGCCCGAACAACATGATCTCTTTATAGTCTCTCAGAACCCTCTCCAGACCATGATTGACTCCCTCAATGATAGCCACGTATCTGTGCGTCTTACATTCACAGAATGTGCCTGGTAGAGGCGGCCACGAATCCCCACGGATATCGTGTTCATGCATGATATCATATCGGCTCATTGATCTGGCCACAACTTTAACTTGGACATCTCGCAATTGTATAATTTTCGGTAGTTGGAACTTTCAATCAATAACCCGATATTGATCATGCCTTAACGCAATTTATAATTCCTCCCAGTTATTAATTTTCGCGTCATGGATTTGCTCGGTGACCAGCCGATACTATGCCAACGTAGATCTAGAGGCTTCGCGACGCATGCTATTCAAATTCGTGAAGTAGTGTTTGCTTCAGGCAAATGCCAACGTCATTAATCCCTCAGTTACATCATGCTTAGGCCAACCGGGCCGGGATGTGCCTCACTGAATCCATCCCCGTTACAGTGGGGAGTCAGGAGCCCACATACTCGTATATTGACTTTCAACCGCCGTGTATGAACCCACTCATACATATCCTCCATAGTATCTAGAACTGAAAGATGATAGAAACTACTAGCACTGCTGATGTACATCAACATCCCAGTGAGGCTTGGTAGTTGCAAATCCGTCTGCCAGCGGGGGCTGTCTGCAATCTTCTCGCGACTAGTATGAACCCCCGCTAAGGCGCATACTAATGACCCGCCTTGAAACATCGTCCATTGGTTTATGCATCCGCGACTGTTCTCAAGTATCATATATCGCTATCAAGGGAGAACCCCTAACACAGTCCCTCATGTGGTATTACCCGGCTGTCTAATTCAAACTGCCATGTCGGATCCGAAATCTATAAATATCTCATTGCTACAGGGTAAGATCTCTTCCAAAAATGAACATGTCTTTATTTGTGATTTGAGCGGCCATGCTTTACAAATCATCTTCAATCCTTGTTGGGCTTCGATGAATGTAGGCTCGGAAAATCCGATTGCTTGGAATCATTCCAGACATGCGTCTTCATGGCCATTTTATTTGCACTGTAGAATTGAGGAGACCTGCAGCCCTGGAATCATATGTATTGTTTGTCACCAGCTTCTTCGCCATCCATGAGAACATGGGACCAGCTCACTGGGGAAATACTTCCCGGCAAAAGCTCAGATTGCTGAGTTAAAGGAGACAACTGAGTCCGAAGTTACTGAATTAACTAGTTCAATGGTCGATGAAACAGCTGTGGCGATCCTAGAGAGGCAAGGAAGTCAAGGAATTACAATACTAAGTTTGCAGAAGGAATTCATATTTGACATCCCGCTAAATCCATATTAATCGAAATGACAAACAAAACATTCAAAACTGCCAGCTATGGACTTTGAAACTTCCAAAGTTCACCGTGACACGTGAAATCGCTACCTCATGTTACGGTTTGTTCAGTGTCATATTCCTGGGAATACTATAAGAAATCTCGAGCTTCTACAGTCATATAAAGCAATCCGAAGAGACCTTCTTCTGCCATCAACCACAACTCTTAGCAACATTTGCTGTAGGGAACATCGACTGAATGTGGATGCAATTCAGAAGCAATTGCTGTCATGAAGTAAAGTTAGTTTGGCTTTGGACAGATGGACAGCAACGAACAAACTCACCATAACGTCCGTCTTTGCTTACTATATCGATCAAAATTGGTTATTCCGTGAGCTGCAACTCACTTGCAATGAGGGTGATAGCATGTTCTTTTCTGGTTTCAAAAGCTGATTCAGGATGATAGGTCAAGGGCCAACATACTTGAGCAAGGCAAGCCGTGTATTTGAAGTACGTGCATTATTCTTTTCAGCTGGCCGACGGCCATTTCATTGGAATTACGACCGATAAGGGTTCCTTGAATTACTCGATCACATGTCAGCTGTAATCAACACCTGAGGACACTGCTACCAAGTGGCATGCATTGAGGAACCACATACGATGCATGGTGCACATCATACAGCTCGCAGTAGGCGCATTCAGGAGCAGTCTTGGTTTACGCGGCTGCACCAACACTTGAGAAGCCCATGAGCTTGATCAGCAATTGGGAGAGAATAAAAGCAGAGACATTGGGAAGAGTCAAAGACGTGGAAAAGAGGGCAATGCTAGAATCAATAAGGTGTTGGCCATGAGATCAGGTTTAGCAAAGATAATTGAAAAAGTACGTATTTCAAAATATTTGGAAAGTCCTGAAACTTACCTCCATATAGTAGAGAATGCTTGCAGTGTTGATTATGCTGAAACCTGGTCGTGGAAACAAGTTCTTTGACTTTCAAAACAACAAAGTCTGCATTGCAGTACTACCGATGATTCATGTGAAGACAGGTTGAGACTCGACCCTAGAGTCCCAGGAGTGAGCTTACCGATTATGCGAATTCACTCGCTGGGGAATCCCAAATCCAAAATCCAGTTAGTACCGGCCACTCGTTACAACCCAGGATGAATGGGGGATTGTCAAGTCTGAGATGGAAGTTTTGAGGCCAGTCCGATATTGGACCCAGTGGATGTCGAAGAGGTATTCAGTCACATTGCGTCAGGTGATCACAATCTACCACGACATGTTCGATCTTATGGATTACGTTCTGAGAGCTTTCACCAAGAACAAGACTCAGTGGAAGGAAGACTTGTTCTTCACCGTGAAGTTAGCTCAACAGAAGCTGTCCATCTAGTATGCTGATGTGACCCGATAGACAGGTATGCTTCTCATGTCAGCACACATGCTTGATCCTTTCAGGAAGTTGAGATCGTTTAGGAAGTGGGACAAGGGAATGGATAATTATCCTGAGAACCATAGAGCTTATACTATTCAATCCCATAGGCCTTTCAAAAGAATGTGGAGAATGAACACAGTGCCAAACATCAACGTGTGCTGGTCAATACACCTGCAAGCATACTTAGCAGCAATCTCGTTACCTCTGCAATGGTTTCAGGATCCAGTCAATCATCCTTTGATCAATAGGATTTGTCCAGTGATGATGAAGAATGCCTGACGCATAACAATGTGGCTCCAGCAACACCCGCACGAAGCGATTGCGCAGCACGCTTATTGGCAGCCACCAGGCTCTATCTGACTTCACTGCCTGAAGCCTCAAAGAACTGGTTGCATAATAATCCAAATCTCAATGATTACCACCCGTACCCAATGGAGATTAGCAGTACATCTTGGATATGCACCATTAACTACTGGTGGCGCCAACAGGAGGAATCGCACTGAAAGTACGCTGATCTCTCAAATCTGGTGCATGACATAGTCTCTATCATATGACGTGGTGTCAAAGTGGAGGCCAGTTTTTCCCTTGGCCACCATGTCGTAGGCTGGAGCCAGTCGAAAACCAAAGGCAAAACCCTTCGCGAAAATGTCATTCTAAGGCAGTTTGTTCAAGCCGATAACGGGATTTTGGCAGGTCCTGACCCAGCATTGCATACCGAGAACACATAAAAGAACTCAGGAATTGTTACGGGGTTGTCAACCGTACGTAACTATACTCTTCAAGTAAGTACCGGGTACACCGCCGTAGATCCTATTCCTCAATTCCGTCACTCCAGTATAACATTATTGCTCATAGATTCTCCTAGTTCCTCAAAACTTAGAAGTCGACCCTTCTCGGCTAACGTTTTAGCCTCCTTCAGTTTAAGCTCCTTGCGTGCTTTTTCCTGTTGTGTCTTTGACTGAGGTAGAGTATTGACTCGTCTGACCCTAGTCCTATGCAAAGGATCTGTAATATAGTTTTCCTTTTCCCAAGTGGAAGTTTAAGAAAAAGCTTGGCCGAATATAAAACGTTATCCGCTCTTCTCTCCATATCGGAAGTCGCTTCGACTGAGTCCTCTAGCTGTCTTACTCTATCCAGATGCATATGCAATGATGAAGTATTATACCATAAGTCTTCCTGGGTGTCTCGTGGAGTCGTAGATATTCCTCTTACTATAATATCGGGTTGGTTCGCAAGATTACCGATATGATCAATCAATCCCCTCTGTAATCCAGTAATCGAGGCTAGCCACCAAACTGCTTACGCCTCAAAGATGTACTGATTCTTCCTTGCAAAGGTTATACCATTCTCGAAAGTGTATATAATTATGTCGGTATCATTTTCGAAAGTGATCAGCATTCGGTAGGAGTACTTCCTCAAGGTACGGGACTGCCGCTACATAAAGCTAATAGATTGTATAGATATATAATAATACGTATAAGTATCATAAAAACGGATTAATAAATGAGGATATTCTTCCGCTGGTACGTATTTGACTTTCTTGCTGCTCAAGCTCCTTTCTTCTCATCGCCGGAACCACATGATCTCTTTAATAGTCTCCTGAAACCCACTTCCAACTATCACTTAATGTCCTCATGATAGCAACGTTACTTTGCGCCCTACAATGCGCCTTATCAAAAGTTGCCACACATCCCTTATCATGTATATGCATGATATCGTACCAGACCATTCATCAGAACATAACTTGAACTTGAATATCTCGCAATGGTATGTTTTTCGGTAGTTGGAACATTCGATCAATACATGTTACTGACCAAGCCTTATCACAATCAATAACTCCTCGCAGTTATTGATTCTTGTGTCATAGATTTGCTCGGAGACCAGCCGATACTATGCCAACGTAGAATTAGACGCTTAAGCTTGTATCAGAATACGAGAATACATTGCCACCCATGCTACCCAAATTAATGAAGTAGTGTTTGCTCTTGGCCGATGCCAATGTCTCAATTCCCTCAGTCATGTCATGCTTAGGTTGACCCAACCGTAACGTGCCCCACTGTTCCAGGCCCACAGCGGGTAGGGGTGGAGAGTGCACTTACTCACATATTGACTATGGACTGCCGTGCATGAAAAATGCATGTCCGACATGGTATCTGGAAATCAACGAAGATAGAAACTATTTGCACCGCTGATGTACACGAACATCCCAGTCAGTCTCGGTAGTTGCCAACGCTCTGGCCAGCCATAGCTGTCTGCAATCTTCCCACAACTAGTGTGAACTCCCGCTAAGGTGTACACCACGTGACCCACAACTTGTATCATCTTGCATGGGTAATGCACCCGCCTGATAACAAGTGTTACTCATCGCTGCTAAAGGAGAACACCCAACACTAATGAAGAAACAGGCGGAGGAACGCACATTACACAGAATGGCTAAGGTTCACGACCTTGTGGAGATGTGGCAGGGCAGCTAAATACAACATGCTACCCAGAAGAAATCTCTCGTTCAGAACTACCAGATAACAGCCGGAGGATACATTTCGGACCCGGATGGGATGGTCAAAAAATCCTGGTCACTCTTTCAACATGTTGGAGGAGCTGCATCGAAATTTTTCATGAATATCTCCTTTGCCACCAGCTGTGTCTGCAAAGAACCTCCCAGGAGAATGAACTCAATTATGAACTGTCTGCCCCATGAAACGAATCAACCGTCATCCAGTCGAAAGTGATGAGGATAGCGCACCTGAAAGCATCGCGGACACCGAAGATTGGGGTAACAGGGATGCGGACTTGGATAATACAAACGACACCAACGACGACTGCTCGGCAGACATTGAATCTGGTATCGAGAAAGTCAATGCCATTGAGGTTCCGGGATGCCCAGAGCACTGTGATGGAAGCGCTGCACACAATGTTCCCGGATTGATTCGGCATACATGGAAGTTAAATAGACCGGCTGAAATGGTGTTACTGACGGGCAATTCAATCGAAACAAGGAGGACTAGGAGACTGATGATAAAGTAGAACAGAATGCGTGCAGGTTTCACCAGCTGCTATATGTATGTTGACCGAGAGTTTCAGTTACAGTTATATAATGGGCAAATGTTGAGCAGTAGCTTGTGAATATCGAGTGATAAACAGATGAATAGCAGGCGCATTGAATCATTTCGCAAGATATGAAAATTTCAGTTATATGAGAGTGAACAGTGCTAGAGTGTTACTGTGCTCGGCGTTGCCATAGGGCCGAGTCGTAATCTCTCAGAAAGACTGCCAAAAAGATCAAATCATATTCAGAACTATTATAAATGGCAGCAGATGTTGAATGGATGATACATTACAATGAGCGTCAACGGAGTGACAACGATTTGTAGTTTTGTCAGTACAGTAATAATTCAATAATGTCGTCACTGTTATCCATAACCGACGTATTGGCAGGTTTCATAGGCCAAAGAGCCAGCCCCACGGTCACCCCCTGATTCTAAGAATGGGCATCCACTGCGTGTTAACGATTTTTAGCTTCCCATCCTGGTTAATTTATGTTCTGATTCGGTGCAGACACCCATGTATCAGATATTGGCAGCCTTTTCTGGCACAAACAACTGCGAGAAGCTCCGTGCGGCATCCTGAATATTAGCGTCAACCGAGGATCAACAGTTTGAGTTCTGGCATATTTGGTAATCAATACATCGCACTGATTTTCGCACTCATAACGGAATTCATGACCGTCCTGATAGGCAAAACTACAATATATCCAAGGTAAAACACAGATTCCAAATTAATCGATATTGGAAACTGCAAAGCATGCAAAAACTTATCATTTGTTGTTGAAAATGCGATTTTGATATGATACTATTTCCTAACTGCAAAAACACAAGCCTTATATGAATCTATGGATGGACCCGCTGAGTGACCCGCTGACAACACGCCCAATTCCGATGGGTTGGGAGTATAGCATCGAACCGTACCAGAGTTGACTAATCATGTTTATTTACCACTACAATCACCAATGTGGCAAAGGTTCAGTTTGGACAATGACACGGACCCGAAGTGACGGTCTGGAACTGTTGCCAACACATGCTGTGAAATATCAAATCAAGGCTATTGCAGGTAGTGCTGATTTGCCCCCAACATGACAACCATCTTATTATCAATTTAATACGGATATGGTATCAGACACTCTCTTGGACGTTGGTTGTGCTGAAGTTGAGCCACCATCAGTCACAAGGAACAAGAAATCTCCTTGAAGCAACTTGCAATATGGATGAGGCAGCTCAACTTAAGTTTCTCCAACAAGTGGAATAAAGTATGGCAGGCCGGGTTGTTCAACATGAAGAATAAATGCCTGATCCAGGGATAGAATGAATTGAATCACCCTTGAGATAGGCACAACCATCAGGGGAAGTTGGTTGCAGATAATTGTATGGCTTTTGGGAACGGGATTCCTTTGGGAAATCAAAATAATGCAGAATTGTTTCAGCGACAGTTGTTTAAGATGTTCTTTTAGTAACTACCAAGAATTGTTCAGCAGGCGATCAAGAATGCAAGACCATGCCAACATGTGACGAGTCAAAGATCAGGGAGTGCAAACAAGCAGCACTTGGCAAGGTAACCATCCAGAGTTACCAAATCCAACATTTATGATTGTGATTAGTTGAGTGCCATATGGCAGCAATAACCATATAATCTACATGCACCTCCAAGCCACATCCAGTGAAGTGAGGTACTGGCTGGCTCCAATTGAATTCATAGAATAAACTTGTCACAGGAAAGAACCATACTTTCTGGCTACAAGATTTAAATGCACCTTGATGGTAGAAGAATTGTCGAAAGGTGATGTGTGATTGTATGAACCTTGGCAGATGATGCAGGACTCTGAATATGGTTAGGTTTGTTACAACAGTTTTCGCTCTAATAGCTTCAAGTCAAAACACCCATGCAATTTGAACCAGTTATTAATAGAATTGAAGGAAGCAACAGTGAAGAATAAGGCAGAGCATGTAGTTAGACCAGCAAAGGATAGCTCCAACAGCCTTGGTACTGTAAGAGATGTTGCACTGCTAATCAGTAGACTGAGACTCTGGAGGAATCAAATATCAATCAAACAGTGGACGATGTGAAGGCAGGTGGGACAGAGAACAATTGTGGTACTAATGTATGTTCTGATTGAGTAAATAGAGTCGATTATGTTCAACATTGTTATTGCATCCAAATGGTTCGCTGTGAAATACGTCTCATCATGCTGAAATACAGACACCAGGAAAAATTATCCTATGCGATGTGTAACTCATAGACAGGCTGGTTCTGGGCCTGTGATCCATATGATATTTGACGTGGGGCACTATCAAGTCCTATGGACTTGTGCCTGGATGTGGAGAGTATTATATCAATTGTACGTGATGACTTGAAATTGCGCTACATCCCATGAGACGCTGGAGAGCCAGAGGGCTGAAGCCCTGAGCCAGTTTTGGTTTACATGTGCTTCAATGGAAAGTGGGAGAGCCAGAGGAATGGTGCCTCTGGTCAAGTATATTCCACCTATAGAGCTATGGATCCCAGGAGAGCCACGACTGATACTTCTGGTCAAATTTGGTCAAAATATCAGGCTACGGATCACAGGAGCGCCAGGACTGACGACTCTAGCGAACAACTTACTACATATCAAGCGATGAATCGTGGGTGGGTCGGAGCCCTCTTGCCTCCAATACGATTCAGACAAATAGTGTTATGAAACGTGGGAAGGTCGGAGCTATCGGACACCTGACGCGCTGTGGTGACCGTACTTTCTCCCAGTCTTCCTCGTTGTCCACCTCTTATCCTCCTTCTGATCCTCTTCTATGTCCTCTTTGTCCTTGTCAACACTGGCAATTCAGTTCCTGCGGTATTCCTCTTGCTCAGCAGTGTCATTGTCAGTCTGCATGTTAGCTTCAGCTTCTGGCAGTTTCGGCCAGAAACGATTGAACATGACTATGTCAGTAGCATTATTCACATATTAGTATGTGGTTCCGGGGATGCAAATCCGGAGCGCAGCCAACAACGCCCACCTGATATTGACTATCACAAGGTCAGCCTGGTTCTGATGTAATACTTTGTCAGAGACTCTAAGCAGCCCATTGGAAGGCAGACCAATGCTTTGGTTTTCAAGCTGGAGCTCCCTCAAAAGAAAAACACACCTCTTGCTTTGGCTATCCTGTAGCCATAGAATCCTTTCAAGTTGTGCCGGTCGTCAGTCCCCTACATCATCTTTCGGCAGTTCATCTAAACGGGAACACGCAAAGTCATTCTGAGGCTCAGCACAGCGAAACAGTTGGTCGTCGGTGCAGTGAAACCTTTGGACCATGGAAGCTCAACTGCCGAAGAACTGGCAGTTGGTAACAGGACCATCCAGTTTGTTGCATTGGGTGGCAATGATCCCGCCGATGTCCCTCCTATTGGCAGTGGTTATATTGAGGTTTTATCAATAGTATGGATATATATATTGTCAAAGTGGCAAGTTGTAGAAAGGAAGTCTTTTGTTCTTGACAAAGAAGCCCATTCATCAGGCAGATAGCAGCAGTCCGTCTTGGATATCTTCCTCGTCCTCACGGAAGATGAGGGGTAAATTCGTCAGTATGGGTACTTCATCCTGATTGCATTGATTGACAATACTTTTAGCCTTTGGTCGATACAACAGAAGTGCCACCTGGATTTCGTGGGTCCAGTGGCCAGCCAGAGCCAGCTGCCCGAGGAGATCCCACTCCATCCGCTGGGCATGAAGGTGCGAGCTGGCTTTGAGCATCCGCAGTTCATGTTGAAAGTTGCGATTTTACACGCGACAACGGCCGATACAGATCGTTGGATTGATCATTTCCTGCATTTCAGTGTTGTCCTTGACTAAGTTCCCAAAGTGCTGAACTGATTCCTCATAATGCAGAATGAGGTGAATTTTTGACAATGTCGAAGCTGGTACGTTCGTGTACTCTTGAATTGAAGACGTCATGTAGGAGCTCTTTATCATCTGCCTATCGATGATCCTGTTGGGTACAGGAAATAGCGTTGCTGTGTTCGGCTGTTTCTTCATCCTCAATGGCAGGTTCGGCCTTGAGTTGCATGGTCAGGTCCTTCATGCATGCATGGGCAATACTATCTGTGTCCAATGACGTCCAGTAGGTGGTAAAAACATCCTAGTTCCACGGAATTCCTCTAGATAGTATGATGGATAGTTGAGAGTCTTGGTTGTGTGAGTTCGGAATTGTACCACAAGACACTGGTAGACCAGTGACGCAACATAAGTCAATGGTCTCGGGAAGACCACTCGGTGACGGGGCAGTGGGTCATGCTGTGCTGCTGCAAATGCCTGTTAGAACATTGAACAGGAATTTCGCTTCATTTCACCACTCTACTGCGAAAGGTCCCTGTAGGTATTGGCACAATGATACAAATTTCGGTATGGAAGAATGCCAGCCGAAATCTCATCGAATCCCGCAGCTTTCCTGTGGCATCGTAGGAAGCCCTCACACAAGGTCTCAAAGTGATTGAACATTGCGATGTATATGATATGGAGGTTATCAGGCCAGTGCAGGTCGTAGACTTCGAGATGAGGATGATATAACAAAATCACCCGGAGCGACCACGCACTGATACTGTGGAAGCAGTTCTTGGGGATCTTTCTTGCTTGACAGTCGCTAGGAGTTTTGCATTCCTGTATTCACAATATTTCTGTTAGAAGACCACCCACATTCATCTGTGAGACTCCAAGTCCTGTGCAGGATTAAGCAGCCATAGATCATTTTTTGGAGTGAGACACTTGCGGCCAGAATTGTCCTTGACGCCCATCAGGTCGCCATGCTCCATGGATTCGCTAGCTAAGACTCAATAATTCATCAGCAATCGCGCATGTTGGCCACAGAGACCCGGAATTGATGTCTCCTCTCTCCGGACATCTTGTGACCATCTCCCGCACTCTGTTAGTGATACCACCCAGCACATGCTAGTTTATGTTAGGGGTCGTCCCAAACAGCGATAATGATACTTGTTTCTAAGAAAAGAGCATACATATCTACGATATGCATAACACCTATGCGAGAAGAAATCAAGTGGTCAGCAACATGCTCTTTAGCGGGAGTTCATGTTAGTCGCGCTGAGCGAGGGTGCTCCGTTCATTCCCAGATACTCTGCGGGACATGTGTTGTAACAACACACGGCAGTTGATAGTCAAAGCGATTAAGATAACTCTTCTCCCCTACCTGTAACGGGCTAGGATCCGGAGAGGCACGTTACGGTCTTGAGAAAAGTCTCGACCTGAGCTTGACGTAACTGAGGGATTTATGACGTAGGCAATTGTGCCTAGAGCGAGCACCACTCGTTAATTCGTTGGTCTGGATCGCAATGTAATCTCGTATCGGATACGAGCTTACGCGTCATTAATCTACGTTGGCATAGTATCGGTTGGTTGCCGACTAAATCTATGACGCAATTAAATCGCTCACTACTTGAGGGATTTAAGAGGCGATAAGCATTATCAACTTGGTTGGTAGATGCTCCAACTACCGAATCGTACGATTGCAAAAGATGTCTGAGAAAAGAAAAGATAAGCTGATATCGCGCGACGGATGGCCTGATTTTTGTCAGGAGCGTAATGCTTTGAAACCACGTTGCAGTGACACATTTACCTGAAGGTGTTGTGGTAAGTTATTGACGGGCGCTAAGGGGCGTGGCCGAGATAACACTATCACATTTGAGAGAGAGAGCGACGGCTATAAAGAGCCAAGGTCGGTCAAGGGATTTTGAGAATCAGCGGCGAACAGATTAGCTTTCAGAGAACACCGAAGACGATCTTAAAATATTATTAAGAATTCTATCTATCTATCTTCAAGAAATAATCTTCATTATTTCTTCTTTAATCCATTTTCGTGATTATCCGTTATATGCCTGGACACAGGTATACACACGCCGAATACGCACTGATTCGAGTGGTCGAGACTTTCGGCAATCTTCTGTTCACTTTACACGAGCACAATTTAATCCACACCTACCGTGTGGTTTTTCGTTTCACACAACTCGAGAATATCGACTACCTGGTGCTACGGTATCTGAACACCGGGTTGTTACCATTCGAGGAATTTTCAGGGGACGAGTCTTGGAACGACGAGGAGTAATATACGTCTACAGAGGAGACGGTTTGTGGTATCGGTTTAGAACGGGAGTTCTCGTTGAACAGGAACGAGAAGTTGAGTCTTAGGATAAGACGAGGAGAGAAAGAGATACTTAGATAGGCGGCTGAACTTAGTCAAATAAAGTGTTGTATTAGTTATTGGGACTAAGAACCCCCGTAACAGTTTATATCCCTCCGGGCTCGGTTATTGGATGCAGCATTCCGTTGGAATTTGGGCGGCACTGTGAGGAACATCAGCACAATTTGCGCCACGTAGCTGGATATGTTCTATCCAGAGGCATGGATGTTCCCGATGGTCAGGTTGAATGGGAAGGCTTCCTTGTTGGCGGAGAAGTTCGTGATATGCATCTCCTCCGATCTCCAGATGAGTGAAACAATTGTTGCCTAGTGAGGGAGTCGATCCGAAGTCTCCCACATCCAGTTGGACGAATTCAGTTTGGAAGATACTTGATCACCCTCCTTGTCTACAGTCTGGGTTGGTCCAGAGACAATGTGGTTTTCAGTGGCCTGTGGTGCAGAGCATACGTTGCACATTCTACCGGGTCTGGAAATTACATCAACCTCCAACCATTTGGTGTGGTGATAGAGGCTGTTCTCAAATCTGGCCGCTGGTTATCCATCATGTAGATTTGATTATACATTGTCCAGCTGGAGGTGTGAGAAAAGTGCTCAGGAATGTTCCATCTGTCTTCGTTGAAGTGGTGATCGAATTGTGACTTGGGATAATGCGCTCCAAAGAATCTGATGGGCTGTTTAAAGTCTTCAGCGTGACACAGGAGTTACCCCAGGTTATTGATATGATCTCCAAACTCATTGTCACCGGGATCTTCACCGTAGATTCTCTCAGCCAGGGAATGTTCCTTGAACCCGGGATATTCCTCGTCCATCGGAGTTTCCCCGGGGTCAACAACCTCGTTATTGGATTCCAGGCCCATGGAATGGGGTTGCAGGACGGGACAGTAGTAGCTACTGACTTCGGAGTTGATTTCCTCTCGCATTTTGTCGAATGCAGGGCCTGGATCCTGGCATCTGGTTGAGGTGTTTCTGTTCAACACTGCAAATATGGTGAGTACAGTTGGTGACGCAGCAGGTGACTTTGTCAATTACTACCCGGTGGCGGCTGCATATGCTGATGGCTGAATCGCTGATGGTTTATACGGTTGCCCTGCAAGACAACCATCCGTGTAAAGTGATGATATGGGCATCTGGGTGCGTCTGGCCGCTTCTCTGTGGACTGTGTGCTGGTGGCATGATGGCTCGAGGTCTGCCACATTGTTAGAGGGTGTTTGTGGTCAGTTGAATGAATTCACTTACCAGGCAGCCTGTTCCTGCAAAAAGAAAGCCAACGAATAGATCAATGGCGGTATGTTTGATGATGTGGTTATAGAAATAGCACTCAAGATCTGTCAAAAGGTCAGACAGTGCGATGAATAATCGATTGCTTCAACAATGAAGAGTTATCTTGTCAATCATTTAATTCTTTGTTTATCTCAAGTTTGATGATGTATTTAACGATTGACAATGCATATAAAGTGTGACGATTCCTATGCAGTTTGACCCATGCACATACTGTTTGACAATGCATACACTGTTTGACAATGCTTGTACAGTGTGACCATTGACTGGAGCCCAGTCGATGAGATAGGTTTAGCGGGCGGAGACTGCTGACAGCTTGCCTTAGTTAGCTACGGGTACCAGTGGTAAATCTGGGGGTGGGTGGACCTGCGTGCCAGACTGACGTCAGTGAGTTCTCAACCATCTCATTGTCTATACAATGTTGACGACCATCAACTATCCCGAGTCTCAGGAATCACTAAAGGCCCTCTCACACCTATCGGAAGTGTGGATATCGATGAATCTGCTCTTGTGATCATCACGTGCGTCAGGGATGCCAGTTCTGGCGGGCTTCATTGTTCCACCGGCGATATAGAATTTGTATACCAATGGATGTTGGAATGTTGGTAGGGAATTCTCCTACCTCGAGATTACTATCCATAAGCCCAATGTCACAACTCATAAGGAGTATATATCCAGACTATGTCTAGCCTTTGCGCACGTGTCTTCCATCTTCCGTACAGCTCATTAGATCCACATTCACACCCCCGCTGACTGTTGTTCTAACGGCACCCATTCTGCAACTTCCGGGCCGATTCAACACCGAATCCTCTGACGTCTGATCCTAAAGTTACCGATCACACTCCCTCTATCTGATCTTAGTTGCCAGCAAATTATGATCCCAACCAGAACAGGGGTTACCAATGCAAGTTACTTTGATACAGCCTATATAGCATGGCGTCACGGACTGATCAACCCAACCAAAGGAACCCCAAGCACCCTGGAGGCCACCAGTCGAAGAAGGACCACATGCATAAAGACACTGGCAGCCCTGCAATGGGCAAGCCGGGGCTGGCCATGGTCAAAACAGGTGGCTCCATCTATGTCCAGATGCCAGATGTGATGAAGGCAATTACCATATCCATTGATAGCAACAGCATTGAGGAGCAGGAGCACAACTTGAAGCAGCGGCCGAAGCACAACCAGCTGTTGGTGGAGACATACAAGTATGAGGATGACAAGGGCGAGGATGATGAGGACAGGGATAGGGAGAAAGAGGATCGCCAGGACGAGTCTGACAATCATCAGGAGGATAGTTATATGCCCTATATCAGCTGGGAGACAGCGGATGGCTACCTAGTAAGTGTTATTGGGCAGGTAGGGGAATATACCTAACTGCCGTAGAGGGATACCGGCTCTCGGAAGAGGCAATTAGTATGACATGCCGCTGGCTAAGGCAGAGGCCATTCTCATAGTCGGCAAATGGTTGTAGAAGACCTGCCGACTGTAGATTAAGGAAATATGGTACCACCGGAGGGCATTCTCAATTGTCACTTCTACCGAGGGCACCGAACCATTCCACAAAGTTGTTACGGAGGCCCTGAATTCACTCTCACAACATCGCCCTCAGCATTGTGCGGTAGCCGAGATCTACTGTTGAGCAGCTATTTGGGAAGATGTCAATGTCATGGTCTCGCTTAGGTGTGGAGAGGATCACGTTTGGTGGGCAGTGGAGACACTGGGTCGCCGGTATCTGGAAAATACAGACCGGCAATTGGCACATTGGAACTGTGATCTGTCCAATCATGAAGATGATGACGACGACAATGGCAATTCCACGGACGGTGGCCATGAAGAGGGAGCCAACACCAGTAATTAAAAGCAATCTGTTCGGCGAGATACCAGTGGCGAGGACGAGGACAATCATTCCGAGGACAATGACACCACAACCCGCAAGCGGTTGCCAATGTTTTCTCGATAACAGTTGGCAACCGAAAGTGTAAGTCCTCTATCTGGAATCTATCCAATGTGATGAACCTCAACCTCTGGACACCCACACATTGCACACTCCCAACCATGAAAGTCACATTGTCATTGCTGGTAGTCCGGAAGCTGTCTGCAGATGAGACAACACAAGACATTGCAGCCCGGAGGCACAGTGAAGAGCAATTTCCAGCACTGGCATGCGGAAAAGTCGGGAGAACAAAGCAGAATCCCACAGGGTCGGCTGACCTCTGGTCGGTGACTGACGAAGTTGTTATTAGATTCCCCATCTGTGCCCGGTTCCGTGCTGCGTGGAAGTGTGGCGGCAACTCAAGCCATAGCAAAAGTTTAGATGGTCCACCTGGGGAGAATGCTGTCTGGTGGGAACTCATGCACATCTTGGAAAAGTGGGCCAAAGAGAGCCTGCGGAAACAAAAGAGGACCAATGACATCCCCACGCCAAGACCTCAGAAACCAACGACCTCCTGGAAAAGGAGGACCAATTGGGCAATTGGGACGATGTCGACGACTGCAACCCTTGACTCCTGACTCAGCCATTCGCACACCCACGGTCGACTGAACTCCCACAGCCAGCCCTACTCCCGCTGCCGATTCTACTCCGGCAGTCGATCCTACTGCTGTCGCCAATCTCAATCCCACGGTTCACCTTAGTATCATTGGAAGTTCTCCAGTTCTCACTACTCCGGTTTGCCCTCATCCTGTTCCCCCTCCTCTCATGGCAGACACCCTGGATGGATTGTTTGGTGGCGGGTTGGAGTGTTTGGATGATCACAACCCACCGGCAAACTCGGTGGCACAAAGTTGGCCTATCTGTCACCACCACGCAATGTATGTCGCCGAATATGTCAGATACCAAAAAATGTCAAAGATGATTTCAGGATTCTGGATTTCCATTGGTAACATAGCACTATCCTGGGCCCGAAGTTGCACGACATGAGTCCATTGGGCCGGTCTGCTGCGAGGTAGATTGGGGTATTATATAAGTCTAGTTGGGTTCAAAGGTCGTTGCCTCGAGAGTGTATGGTCTTCATTGAGCGGACTGACTGATTCTCAACTTATATCAAACAGACCTGGGATGAAGATATTTCAAATCCCGCCATCCTTGTTTTGCCACAAGCTGCGCCTGTTGCCGATGGAGGTAGGCTTGTGGTCTCAGTTCAGTGGGTCCTTTGTTGACTGCACCCAACAGCATTCACCCAGTTGATGAACCTTCTCGGACTAGTTGTATTGACTGTGGGTTTTTGAACTGGTTCATGAGTCTTTGGGGTTGTTATTGGATGGTATTCCGTAGGCTTTCGTTTGGTTTGCCGCCAGTCATGTATCAAGGGCTGCTGTTTATGTCATTTGGCAGGTATTTCATGGGTTTTTGTTTGGTTTCCTGGCCAGTCATGAATCTTAGGGGAAATAGTTATTGGATGGTTTTCCGCAGGCTTGCGTTTGGTTTTCTCCCGGTCAAGTATCAACGGCTGCTATTGATTGTTAGGGGGGTGCTCCGATGGTAAGTATATGAACTTATGCACAACCCTAGATCCAATTTCCTTGTCGTGACGATTCTTGGGAAAAGGTGCTTTTCCTTTCTCCATTCCTATCCACCGGAAGCAATGTAATGTCTTATGACTTCCTTGCCTGCCCTGAGGCGAAGCACATTGCTGACACTCTCTGGCGGCCTTGCATCGATCTAATTCTCTCTTTTGTATCCCGTTGGTTTGGAAAAGATAAGTCTTTTTGCCTTTCTTATCTTTCCTAATCTTATGATCAGGTTTCCTCTGCTTTATGGTAATATCCTTCTGTCGCTGTTTCCTACAACTCCTAGTGAGCCCTTTCTTCTGTTTCTTGGATTGTTGTAGGAACCTCTCACAGTCTTGCAAGATTTTATCTTTATTATCATCGTGCGAAGTATATAACTGATCGGCGCCAGAATCACTTTGATTCTTGGTCGTATCCTTGACTCATGGTACTCCATCCGGATGAATATTTGACACTTTGGTATATATCTGGGTAGATGCTTGATACGATTATTCTGTCCTTGACTTAAGGTTATCGATAGTAATTACTAGTTCTTCTTGTAATCGGATAATCAATGAGAGCCACCAAACACACTGAGCCACAACGATATATTGAATGTCTCGTGCAAAAAATATAATCATCTCAGAAGTGTATACAATTACATCGTTATCGTTTTCACAGGTAATCGTCATAAGTCAAAGGATAGTACATCTCAAGGTGCGTGGCTGCCCCTACAGAAAGCTAATAGATTTTATATATATAATGATAGGTATAGGTATCATGAAAACACAATAATAAATAATTGTTTTCTTTCGCTGGTAGGTATTGCTGGATATTTCGCTGCTACAGCTTGTTCTTTTGATTGCCAGAACAATGTGATGTCTTTATAGAAACTTCTCGGGATGTTACGCATGCGCGCCGATATTTTGTTACCATGATTTTGATAGCAATCTGTTTCTGCGTCTAACATTCTAAATGAATGCGCCTAACAGAGATGGCCACGAATCCCCAACGTTATTGTGTTTATGCAGTTGAGGTATTAAATCGTTATGCTCCTGATCAGAATCAGGCCACAACTACAGGATATCATAGATCAGATCATAACGTCAACTTGAACATCTTGCATTCGTCTGATTCTGTAATTGGAACATTTATCGATTCTTGGATGGATCGAGCTTTCAGCAAATAAAGACTATAGTATTTTGCCTCATAGATTTAATCAACGACCCGCTGATACAATGCCAATGTAGATTAAATGACACGCGGTTTGTCTTTAATCAAAGCATTCCTCGCAGTTGCCATACTGTCACAAACCAATGTGCGGGGATGCTTCAGGCCTCATATCTCTGGCCAATGTTATAATCTCTCAGTCACACCATCCTTAGGCCGAGATGAAGCTGTTCAGCCGGGGAGTGCCCTAGTTGTTCCGTTCTAACATCAGATTGGCTCGAAATCCCACCTAATAGCATATTGGCTATCCACTGCCTAGTCTGCGGTATGAGCTCCTTTGCTCTACCCGAATCAGACAAATCCCGCTAGTATCTGGAAAATGAATCTGGTTGAAAACAACACGCTCGGCAGGATTGTATTACTTTCAATCTGGCAGTGGTATTGCATCATCAAATCGGCTGCCGCAGTGTATGCTTCAATAACTCCACTAGAGGATGAGACTCCTCTATTCAATCGACACGTGTCCCACTCATACCCCACTAAAGGTAATAGTGACTACTTGAAATGCTGTCCAGGGCAGGTAGCTCTCATACCACGTGACCTAAGTCATGTGATAAATACCCCTTGAGTTTAATCAAGCAGCATAGACACTATCAAGGGTGAACCCCTAACATCCAACAGAGACAAAGGCTCATAGCTAGGTAGTTGGAGAGGGAAATGCGGGGGGGAATGCATATGGCCAAGCAACTGCATTGTACAACTCGCATCGAAAGCACTCAGAACAATGAAATCCAAGGCAGCCATTTCAGTCCGCACACGACTTTCATCATGCTCAATGGTTTAGCCAGCAGATGAAATCATGGATAGATCAACATCTCAGGGATGGACTGGACAATTGCAAAATTGAATCCTTCCAATCAGCAGATACCATGCAAAAGCTCCTCTCCAAACTCGATTTTGCGCTCGGCGATGATAGTTGGATTGAAGATGACTCACATATCTTTGGAACATTATATCACAGGGATTTTGTCAAATGTATCCAGTTCCTCCTAGCACATCTTCCTTTTCAGGCACACTTCAATATCGAACCGGCGCGCCTGCCTGACTCGGAGGGTGATCAAATCTACCGCACGATGAACACCGGTAATTCGTGGTGGGATACAAAAGATCAACTTCCTGCCTGAGCGATGCTTGTGTCAGTCGTATGTGCATCCGAGAAGACTCACTTGACCAATTTTTCTGGTGATCAGCCAGCCTGTACTCTGTATCTCACAATTGGCTATATTTGAGAAGATATCCGCCTGACACACAAAACGCCCGACTGGATTCTCGTCTGCCTGATCCCACGTCCACCAACAGGTGCCAAAAACATTGACAAAGCATGGCATTCTGGGGTTGGAACTGTGCTGTCTCAACTTAGGCATCTTGACATCACTGGCCCTGGCTTGAAATGGGATTGGGCAGATGGATTCCAGCAACAATATTACCGTCCTTTGGCTGCTTGGGTAGGAGATTATCCAGAACAAGCCATGGTTGCTCAAGTCTCATATGGCTCATGCCCAATGTGCGAAATTACTAAAGGTGAGCAGATGGGACATTCCAACTTTCAACCACTTGATAACTTAAGAGACCAGCATATTTACTCGGAGCTGCTGCAGGACAATAATCTTGAGCCTCTGCACACTCTAGGTGTCCACCCAATCCGCAACCAGTTCTGGCAATACCTTCTCTGCAATGCCTATTGCCTTTGGCAGCTTGATGAATTCCATCAGCCGCACCTGGGTTTATTCAAAGACTTATTGCACTGGCTGCTCAATTACCTGATAGCGAGAGAGGTCACAGATCAAATTGACAATCGATTCACATCGGTGCAACGATATCCCGGACTCCAGCACTTCCCTAAACGATTCGATTCATTCAAAAGCGGCACCTGGCAGGGTAAAGAGACCCACGGAATGATCAGAACAATGGCAGTGAATTGCGCTCCGAATGTTGTCAGCTTGTAGGATGATGGGAAAACTACGGCGGAAACAGCCTCCGCTGAAATGGCAATGGGAGCAGTGAGGTTATTACGTGAATTCTCTCTACTTATCAGCCAACAAAATCACTCGGATCTATCCCTCGCAGCACTGGATGATGCACCAAGCAACTTTACCAGACGAAAAGTATTTTACGAGAACAGAAAATGTCGAAGTCTGCGATGGCAATAGTTGATGACCTGTTGGCAACGGAATCCCATCAGTTATTTGAACACAAGATTCATAACATTCGTCCTGCATTGGAGGTCCCTCTGTATGGCTCTGAAACGGTTTCCTCAACAAAACGTAGGCATTTTCAGGTGCACCTGAATAGAGCCCGGCAAGCAGCAACCACTTCATCGGATGCTGATCATCCAAAGGGAATAGAGCTATTCGAGCATGAAGTCCATCAAATGATACCTGCTACATGCAAGCCTGTCAATAAATCATTCCAACCTCATGAGCAACAACTATTGCACGAAGTCAAGACCAACCCAACCGGACCGAGAAGTATATTCGGCAAACAACTTGCACTAATTGAAACTGCTGCCGAAGACAAGGCTTACATGGCAGCAAACATGACCGCTGACAACTGAGTGCAATTTGAGAATCACCAATCCAATGCTGAGACAGAAGCCACAACCTGGAGCTTGGCTGATACGGAGCGTGTCAGTATCCAGCTGGAAAGGGAACTTTATAACATCACCTCGAATGAACAGAAGCAGTTCATCAAAGCATTCTCCATCCAATTGATCGAGTTTGAGGCTTGGTGGGAGACAAACGGCATTCAGACTCTTGGGAAAACCTTTGACCAGCGTGTAATAGATTTCGGATATCCAAAGATGCATCTTGTAAGCGATATATCAGAGTGAATTCACCGAACGGGTTCTGGTGACAATTTCACCCCTGATATTTCAGAAAGGCTACATATCGCCAAAGTGAGAGAGGCATATAGATCTAGCAACAAAGTCAATTACATTTGACAGATGCTTAAGCATAATGACTGGTTTACTGGTCCTGACTATATGGAGGAGATACTGTCATCTCTTCCACTCCAACGCTTGTACAATATTGACTCTGCAGAAGATTTCAACCTACTGTCTGCTACAGATAAACGGCGAAGTACACAGAGAGCCCATCTCTTACGTCTCCACTCAATTGAGGACGAGCGCATTATCTGCCACGTACCACAGCAGGTATATCATTTGAGAGCAATGCATGTCCGCAGAGTGTGCAGAAGTATCAAATTAACCTCACTCGGAGATGCATCAGAAGATTTCGGAATTCCCAACTTTGTACAGCTATTCAGCGCTCGAATTGAAGAGGACTGGGGACATGACGTTTGTGGACTGGTGCTCGGATATGATCAGAATGTACTCATTGACAGTATATTTATTAGAATCCAGAATGGGCTGTTGTAATACCGTCAACCATTTCACAACCCTACTTCTGTTGAGCATCTGGTACTTGATAGCAAGGTAGAATGTACCAATGCCAGCCAAGGGATCACACCTGAAGCACATAAAATCTGGGTCCAGTATATGCAAAGTGAGGAGAATGACCTCGATAACACCGTCCAAGGACAAATCCCTTCTTTTCCAGTATTGTACTTCAGCTGGACTCCACCGAATCAGATCCTCCAATGACAGGAGTGACTGCCAGCCGGCTAACCAATATCAACATTTTCTAAAAGGTGCAAACAGACTCAGCAATATGTATTACGTCCTCAACCTCAAGAATACGCGGTGGTGATTCCAATAAACATTCAAGATCTTCATGGTTGGGCTGGTTGGGTTGACGGGTTCATTCAGGTTTTCAAACAGACAAATAAAATGCATATTGTACCTGTTTGAGCATTATTTGGACAGGCACATTCGGTGCGGGAGAATGCCGCATCGGGCGGCATTCATAGTGTATGGCTTGTACATAATCATGTTGATTGAGATACCTACTGGAATGTATATTAATTAGATTAGAATGCCTGATTCAGGTGAGTAGCTGTGAGATAGTTTATCGCATTGTACTATTCAATATAGACATTATATATTTTCACTCCCGGAGAGTCTGGCTTCAGGTGCACTGGAATGGTCATGGCGATCAGTGTGGTAGTTGCAGCAGCTCAGAAATTTTAACAACTTGAAGGTATGATTTTATAGCATGCTGAAGACGACTTCATACTCTTTGGAATATTCTTGTATTCTGTTTTGCAACTTCAGGAGTGTTGAGGAGCACCTGAAAGTACTTCCCAGCACCTGAAATGTGCATCAGTGTGCATTCAGCCTGTTCGAGACATTCTGGGAGCTTCGGGAAGAATCGGTGTGGCTGTTCAGAATTGCTGAGTCATTGAGTTATGACTTCCGAACCATTTTACATTTTGCTGATGGTTGGTCCTGCAAATACACCAGCACCTAATGAATCATCGATGTTGTGATGTTTGGTCGACACATCAAGCTGTGCGTGAATCCTACCTACCCATTTTCAGAGTACTAATGGAGATCACTCATGGAGTTATCATAGGCACCAGAACCTGTATTCAGCAATGATTATTGAGGTACTCTGCATTTAAATTGCAGAACAATTAATACAGATGCATGGCGTTGCTCATTTAATACCCAGAACTCCTGCATTTGTATAACATTCATTGCTGTGGCTTATAGATGGCCAGTGTTAATGACTTTGGGTGTATTAACACACAACGAAGGATATGGTGAATGCGGGACATTGTGCATCATCTCTGTGCTTTTGTTAGGGCCCAGTTCTGCATGCATGCAGAATCTATCCACATGATCAACAAAAGACTTGGTCAGCCACGACTTCACATGACAATACTGCGCCGGTCACCAACATTCCAACATCACCTTGTGCGCAGGATGTGCACCTGGGAGACCATATCGACTTTGGTTTTGTTTGTGAAGAACCAGTTCTCTTCATGTTTTGTGTTTGTCCAGTATGGGATTCCCCACAAGGTTGTTGAAAAGCACACCCCAAAATGTCTCTGTCAGCCATTATATCACAACAGCTTCCACTCAAGTCTCGCCTGGCCATTCATTGAACCATCACCATGAAATACCATGGTGAAGCTTCATATCTCCCAGCGCTAATACACAACATGCTAGCCCCTATCGACGAAGTCACCAGGTTCCTGAAGTACCCACTCAGGTATATGTTTATACAAGGATGTTCAGTGTTGATTCACAATCCACCACTTGCTGCTGAACCTTCCATGCACAATTTCCTGAGTTCTTTGCATGCTGGATGATCTCTTTCAGATCGTCTGAGGTAAGCTGGACAGATGGACTCTCACTCAGGCACTCCTAACGATCATAGCAATGTTAGGTATTGCTCAAATCAGCACGCATAGAAATAAAGATAAATGTGTAGACTATAATCAATTCTCTATGTTCAATCAGAACCTACATTAATACCCACACCATTCTCTAGCCCACCATTGTTCTCTCCCTCCTATCTTCCACCCTCTCTAGAACCTTCCCTAGTCTATTAGTTATAATTCGTAGTACAGTACATCCAGTCTTAACATGGCTAGGGGGCGTAACATTTGCTGGATTGATTGTGTGCTTTGCACTGTCCTCCCCTACTGCAATCATCCCTTCGACCAAATATATCTTCAAATCGTGTGCCAGTTACACCTTGAAAGGATTTCCAAGGCAACAGTTGTACAAGATCTGTCCATGTAAGAGGATATTCATCATTGGCCCATGGGTGTATACGTTCATATACTTGTCACCAAATGTATCCTGCTCCAAGGTGTATTGGATCATTGATAGCAGAATGTCTGGCTTCTTCAGACATGAGGTTTTCTACATGAGATCAATCCACTGCTCCGTGCATCGCAGATCCGAATATCAATCTGCTAGTTTATTGCGGGATATTACATTATCCTTGAAGTTTGACACCTAGCAAACCTCAATAATAAATATTGTATTAGACAACTCTGGGAGGTTGCTTCTTGCCTTTTTGACTATGTGCTTAGCAGAATCCATTGCTGGTCACTTCTTGCCTTGTGTTGCATTTTTCCTCCACTCCCAAATATCACTCACAGATTTCTTTACAATCATCTCAAGGCACTGTGGCCAAATCACTTCACCATAATCAAGTATTTCCAACTGCAGCCAGTTAATGAATGTTAGGAAAAACATTGTGATGTTCAGTCACCAAAATAGGGGTTCATCTCAAAACTGCTTCAAATATTTTTCGCACCCCTTAATGCCACTATCCTTTTTCTCCAGAAACCCTTCCAACCATTCAGTTTCCACTCCTGTCTCACACTGTAGCGGGATTGCCCCACTCTTTTTGCTAATTCCTTCAACCAGAATTCATTTTGCTTTTGGCAGATGCGGGCTGTGCATTTGGCACCACACATGTTGAATGAAATATAACGGTCATTATGTGATTCAAATTCGTCAAGGGAAATCTCCAGCAATGTGGGTTTGTCCCCAAATGCTGGAATATTGATTTGCCATGATTCAACAGGTGGCTGCAATTGAATTGTTGGGAGGTTAATAGGAGGTCTCCCTGCAGTGCCTGTAACACTGGGAGATTCACCTGAGATCTTAATCATTAAAAGCCCCTAATGGTTTCCGGACTGATATGGAAGAAGAATCATAAAGCTTCACTCAGGATGGGTGTAAGGATTACCACCCTAGATGAACATGAGGTAACTGTTCCATTCTCTGCTTCCAACAGATCGTATCAACTGAAGAGTATCGCCTAGAACTATCAATTACTGATAAACATAACTCAGGAGTATTGCCCAAATAACATCTTGACAGTATCATCCAAATAACCAGCACTTATATGCAAGGACTGACTGTCCAAGATTGCCACCAGTCCATGTATTGACTAGTCTATAACAAACAGCAAAGTAGTTTCGCCTGTGCAGAAGGGGTAGTGCCAACTTAGGTGTATCCTAATAGAAGTATCCTTCATACCACCACACCATCAGGCTGGTCCACCAGACTTCCTTTGGACTCCAAAGGATCATCCAGCTCACCTTGCAATCTAGGTCCTGCTCAAACGAAGGTATTGAAAATAACTAAGTGTCCGAAGGTGATTGATATATTAGTGACATCGAACTGAAGAAGGAACGTACAGCTCAGGTCGTTACAAGAGAAGTATCCTTGTTGCCTTCGATGCAGAATGATAAGATAATACATGGAATTCAAGTTCAGGATTCTCCTCAAGGTCAGGAAGCTCAACAGATATCCATAGATAGATCTCATTGTACCTAGTATGTTGTCGATGTCCTGCCTCCATTTCGGCATTACTGACTATATATCAGACAATTGCCACCATTAACAATCCTAAAACTGCTCATGACTGCTTCGGAATTCACTTTGGTCACCACCCCATCATTTGTGGCCTCTACGATTGATAGTCGAGTTCTAACTCACAAGCGTATCAACTGCATCAGCAACGTAATTTGCTTGTAATGCGAGATTATTGCTATTGGCAATACCTTGTATAGATACAAGCTTATCTACAGCCAATTGGCAACACTTGGGTTTGTGTCACCAAGAGCCAGTGAGAGTGCCCTCTCATATACCCACCGGATACATAACACCTTCACAATCATGGCCCACAACAGAACCCTCAATTTGACTACGCATTATTGGCGCCAAATATACAGTAATCTGCAACTGAGTTGTTTTGCCATATATTGAATGGAGAGTATCTCATGCTACTCACGACTTAGTCTGATTCGCCCAGATGAACCAGGTGTTGTTGAAGTAAGGGTTGATTCTTATATGTCCATTCAGTTGATGGGGCTCCGATATATGGATTATTGGTTACAATCATATCTCTTATATGGCTCTGCATATCTCGAGATGCCACAGTGGTGAAATATTGACGACACATCATTTCACCAGGAATGAACCATGGGACCCTGATTGAACAGTCGTTTGGTTGGCGACTAGGAAGAAGGTTACCGGCTGTTAGGGTGGTGCTTCAAAGGCAAGTATATGTACTTATGCACAGCCCTAAATCCGATATTGAAGTGTATCCCTGATTCGATCCGGGGATAATTGGTTCAATTCTCTTCTCTCTTTCTTGGTTAATTTTTAAGGGAGTTGTTTTCCCTTTCTTGTTCGTCGCAGAGGATCGACCTTCCTCCTTTGCTGCTCAGATTTCTCGAGAAACCTTTCCACTTTATCGGGTACCCTATTGGAATATTGAACCCTTTCAGGAGTATCTTCTCTTTGATTGACCCATCATCTTCTATCCAGATGTATCTGACTTGATACGGATATAATTGAAGAATCCTTCCTAAAGCTCTGCTGGGGTGCAGGTTCCTTCCTTGGAGCCGTATTATCTTGTATCGTCCAATATTCTTCAGTAGTAACAGGAGACATATTGCCTTCGGTATTATTATTCGTAATGATAGCTCTTCTCCATAGATTATAAATGTGTATGATTAAACCTTGCTGTCATCCAATAGTCGAAGCCAACCACCATACACACTGCGCCGCAACAATGTACTGATTCTTTCTGGGGTAAGATATTATCTTTTCGAGTGCATTTACAATAAAGTCCTTTTTGTTTTCGAAGGTAATCGTCATGTGTAGGAATTCTTATCAATGGTGCCGTGCTGTCACTACAGAAAGCTAATTGATTTTTATGTATATATAATAATAGGGATAGGTATCATAAAAACTTAATAATAAATAATGGTTTTCTTTCACTGGTAGGTATTGCTGTTTGTTTCGCTGCTAGAGCTTGATCTTTTCATTGCCGGAACAATGTGACCACTTTATAGAAACTTCTTGGGATGGTACGCATGCACACCCATATTTTGTCTCCACGATTATGACAGTAATGTGTCTCTGCGTCTTACATTCTAAATGAATGTGCCTAACAGAGATTGCCCCGAATTCCCAAGGTTATTGTGTTCATGTAGTTGAGGTATAAAAGCGTTAAGCTCCTGATAAGAATCCAGACACAACTACAAGATATCATATATCAGATCATAATGTCAACTTGGACACCTTGCTTTCTTATGGATCAGTGATTGTAACCCGTATCCATTCTTGGATGGATCGCGCTTTGAGCAAAATAAATGCTCTAGTATTAGTGCCTCATAGGTTTAATCAACGACCCGCTGATACTATGCCAATGTAGATTAAATGACACACAGTTTGACTTTAATCAAAGCGTTGCTCGCAGTTGCCATACCGTCACAAACCCATGTGCGGGGATGCTTCAGGCCTCATATCTCTGGGCAATGTCATAATCTCTCAGTCACACCATGCTTAGGCCAAGACGAATCTCTTTAGCCTGGGAGTGCCTGAGTTGTTCTGTTCTAACATAAGATTGGCTTGAAAACCCACGCAATAGCATATTGGGTAACTGCTGCCTAGTCTGCGGTACGAGCTCCTTTTCTCTACCCGAATCAGACAAATCACGCTAGTATCTGGAAAATGAATCTGGTTGAAAACAACACGCTCGGCAGGATTGTATTCCTTTCAATCTGGCAGTGTCATTGCATCATCAAATCGGCTGCCGCAGCATATGCTTCAATGAATCATCTAGAGGTCGAAACTGCTCTATTCAATCAAGACGTGCCCCACCCATACCCCGCTAAAGGTACTTGTGACTACTTGAACCTTCCCCATGGCAGGTAGCTCTCACACCACATGACCTAGACAATGTGACTTGTACCCCTTGAGTTTATCCAAGTAGCATAAACACTATTAGTGGAGAACCCCTAACACCGGCTGATCAGAAGTAACCATTGAGAATAGAGAACATATAGCCATTACTAATCTGAAGATAATTGAGATGATATTTGCACTAGGCTAAACTGCTGCCATTGATCTGTTGATGGGAAGGTCGGGTAATGGAAATATGAGTAATCAGTGAACAAATCCGGAAGTTAGATCCGACATGGATATCTGTGTGAAAATTGGTGATTCCGGTTTTGGTATATATATAATGATTATTGAATGATCCTGTACACTCCTGGAAACATTACTGTAACACCAAAGGCGTAACAATACCTCCCCTCTTACTAGGCTTGTCCTAATGCTGTACAAAGGGCCTCGAGTCCCCAAAGTCTTTCCTCTACATCCCATGATGAATGTAATTACTTGCCATTTTAAACCCTCAGTACTTGCTTTCCAAGGTAAAAAGGTTCATGCACATAACTCCAACTGATGTCCTATACAGAAGGAGAAGTTCCTGTGTTCAGCACTGTTCTTATTGGTCATCATTTGCCTCAGGCCAAATCCTTGTTTGTGCTTCTACTTTAGCAGTGGTAATGATACATAATTGAGCAAAGCAGATACATGTGACAAATCAAAGGGGATGTTCATATGCAAAACACCTATCTGCAAATATGTGATCATGTTTGTCAGTCAAGTGGGTGTTAGCGGGCTTACACATGAAACGTCGGTCGATCAATCAGTGACGCTCATGGGTGCACTGGAAGATTCAACTATGATAACGCAATTATCTCGCACTGGCCAGGAAGTGAAAAACCTTCAGTGGTGCGCCTAATTTTTGGCCACACCTACTATACCTCATCTAGCAGGACAACCCACAGTTAAGTTACAACCAGGCTGGATTACATGTGCAGCAGACGATAATGCAATATGCAAGTAAGCGGGATCTGCAGGCCCACGCGCTAAGTGGTGAGAATAACAGCGGCACTCCCCGATCTATGGATGGTCGAGACCTAAGCCTGCAGTGTCTGAGGGATTAATGACATTTGCTGAAAATAGGAGGCCAGAAGCAAACTGGCTTATTGGTGTAAGACCGCATGCATTGCAACTTCATACTCATTACAAATACGAGGTTGATGTGGCATTATCTGAGCTAGGAGAGTATCGGTTAGTTGCTGATTAAATCTCTAACATAATGCAGAATTGCCATATTGAAGGCCAGGCAATTAATAGTGGCGAGCTATTACAACATATTGTGATAAGCACTCATAAGACTAAGGTCGTCAGATGTTCTAGCTACTGAATAAATGAGGAATAAGATGTTGAACACGAGGTTATGCGCTGTCATTATTTGTATTTGATATCATAATTATGACGATGGCCATACAAGGGGATGTAACATTTGAAAACGACTCATCCATGACCACGATAACCAAAGGGAATTCATGACAACATCAATGGAACACTTCCGCTGTATCGGGAGATACGCGATCAAGCAATAATGGTGTCATGATGCGAGACCGAAGGCAAGCTTGACCTGATGCACCAATTATTCAAAGCTCACATCATCCTCGATGATGAGAACAACCAAGCTCTAGCAGCAATCCACAGCCAGACATTACCAGTGAAGAACACCTTAAAACATTATCAAGAATTCTATCTACTTGAGTCAAGAATTTTTCCCGATTTCACCTAAGTGAATTTGCCCTGTATGAGTTCGTTGAGACCCACACATTCTCAGCATGCACACCGGAGGGTCGTCGCAACTTTCAGAGAACTAATCTCATACCACAATGAGTGGGGTTTGACCCACCTCTCCCGCATACTTTCATACTCAGCCATTATGGAAGGGATCGGATACAAGGTCCACCTGTATAGAATTTCCGGACAATTGGCCCATGAAGGGTGGTCAGAAGAGCAACCACGGACCGACAAGGAAGAGTGGAAAGCGCTTATTCCTGAGTGAATCAGAGATTGTGTCTGGGAAGACAAGGAGATTGGGACAAGGAGATAGGCGGCTGTATTTAGTCTAATAAATGTTGTATTGATTATTGGGACTTTAAATACCCCCATAACAATCTTTCCCTTGCTAGACTGGATATGCGACTAAGTTCCCACTGTCAGAACTGTTCTCTATCGTCACGATGCTGGCTCTATCCCACAGTACCATTTCAAGGAAACTCATATACTGTAATTCATGCCTTAACCTGCTTAATGTTACGGGGGTATTTAAGCCACGTAATTAATACAGCATATATTAGACTAAATCCCGCCGCATAAAAACAAACCAAATCCTCGTCTTTCCCAAGACTCAACCGCTTATCTAGTTCTTCGAGTGAGAGCTCACCACTCCTCCTCGTCGGACCACAGTCGCTCTTCGGAGTATTCTTCATAGGGTAATAACCCGGAAGTGATGTACCGGTGAACGTCGTATCCAATACCGATAGTAACTGTGTAGTGTGAAAGTTGCAGGGAGATGTGGGTCAAATGCTGCTCGCTGAAGAATCGTATTTGATTGCCGGTAGTTTCGACCACCGGTTTGTGTGTGCATTGAGAATGTGTCAGTTAGAACGAACACATATAAAGAATATTCACATAGGTGGAATAGGGAAGTAATGTTGAATGTTTGTAGATAGAATTCTTAATAATATTTCAAGGTGTTCTTCGCTTGTAATGTCTGACTGTGGATAGCTGCTAGAGCTTGGTTCTTCTCATTGTCGGGGACAATGTGAGTCTATATATAGTTAAGCCTTTAGGTCAAGCTTGCCTTCGGGTCATCGCCATGACACTGTTAGGGGTTATCTCTTAGCAGCGATAATGATACTTGATTTGAAGTTACGAGGTGCATACAAAATCACGTTATGCATAACACCTATGCACGTACGCTCAAGTAGTCAGCAACGTGCTCTTTAGTGGGAGTTCACGTTGGTCGCGCGGAGCGTGGGCGCTCCGTTCACTCTTGGATACTCTGCGGGACATGTGCGGTATCCGCGCACGGCAGTTGATAGTCAACAGCAATTAAGAGGACTCTTCTTCCCTACCTGTAATGGGCTAGGATCTGGAGAGGCACGCCCCGGTCTAGAGAACAGTCTCGACCTAAGCTTGACGTAACGGAGGGATTTATGACGTAGGCAACTGAGCCTAGAGCGAGCACTACTCGTTGATTCGATAGTCTGGATCGCAATGTAAGTCTCGTATCGGATACGAGCTTACGTGTCATTAATCTACGTTGGCATAGTATCGGTTGGTCGCCGACTAAATCTATGACGCAATTTAATCACTCACTTAGGTGAGGGATTTAAGTGGCGATAAGCATTATCAACTTGGTTGGTAGATGTTCCAACTACCGACTCGTACGATTGCAAAAGATGTCTGAGCTAGGAAAGGATAAGCTGATATCGCGCGACGGATGGCCTGATTGTTATCAGGAGCGTAAAGCTTTGAAACCACGTTGCAGAGACACAACTACCTGAGGGTGTTGTGGTGAGTTATTTATCGGGCGCATTAAGGGCGTGGCCGAGATAATACTATCACACCTGAGGAAGAGCGCGGGCTATAAAGAGCCAGCGTTGGTCGAAGGATTTTAGAAATCATCAGCGAACAGATTATCTTTCAGAGAACACCGAAGACGATCTTAAAATATTATTAAGAATTCTATCTACCTATCTACCTATTTAAAAATGGAATAGTCGCCACTATTTCTTCCATAATCAATCTACGCGATTATCCCGTGTATGCCTAGACACGTGTACACACCATACGAATACGCACTTCAGCGGGTTATAGACTTGTTCGGCAATCTGCTCTTCAGTTTGCAAGAGCACAATATAATCCACACTTACCAAGTGGTTTTACATTTCGCACAACTCGAGAATATCGACTACCTGGTACTACGGTATCTCTCCACCAGCTTGTTGCCATTCGAGGAGTTTTCCGAGGACCCGCGGTACGACGAGGATACCTGATTTACATCTACAGAGGAGACGGCCTGTGGTACAGGTTTAGATTGGGAGTTCTCTTTATACAGGAACGAGAAGTTGAGTTTTAGGATAAGACGAGGAAAGAAAGAGATATTTAGTTAGGCGGTCGTACTTAGTTCAATAAATAGGGTATTGATTATTGGGACTAAGAAACCCCCGTAACAGACACATATTTTGCTCGATAGCTTATCGCTGAGATCAACTTGGGTGACTCATTGATAGTGCCACAGATTCCCTCAAGGTTATTAAATGCCTCGCCTTTTATTATGGCTATTCGGCAATGCTTTCAGAGATTTAATCGGCGACCAACCTATACTCTGCCAATGTAGATTATGACACGTCTTTGACATTGCAATGCGTACTGACTTGAACCAACGAGCATGTTTGCTTCTGGCCTCTTATCCTCAGCCAATGTCATCAATCCCTCAGATACAGCATGCGTAGGTCTCGGCGCTTCCGTAGACCGAGGGGCGTTACAGGATGAAACCCTGTCGCAGAGCGACAATGCCCATAAATCCCTGTGTACTCGCATTTTGCTTATCATCTGCTGCACACGTAACTCTGCCAGTTGGCAACTTAACTGTGTGTTGTCCCGCTAGTTGAGATATAGTAAATGTGGCCAATAATTATGCGCACTGCTGAACATTTTTCACTTCCCAGTAATGGCGACATAATTGCGTCATCTTATTTGAATCTGCTAGTGCAAGCTTAACTCATCACTAATTGATCGACAGGCAGTTCAAGTGAAATCCAGCTAAAGATCACTTGAGTGACAAACATTGTGATGCTCACACAGGCAGGTGTGATGGAATTGAGTACCTGCAAACCAATCCACTGATGTATCATTACCGCTGCTAGGCTGAACCCCTAACACTTAACCATTGGAATGCATTTATGTATGAAACATCTTCCAATTAGGTATCTTTGATGCTGTAGATTCACTCCATTAACAGTATTGAAGGCAGATTTGTAATTGCTTGAAATGTGATCATCCGAAATATGAATGTTTCCGCACTTCCCACAAAGTTCTTCGTCTCAGATGAAACAGCAATCAACTGTCATCCGGTACTGGGTTTCCGTATTGGAATTGCTTTTCTACATGTCTGATTTGCTCCATGACATTTGACAAAGCAGCCATGGAGTTTACATATTCTATGACGATTAAAGTGTATCAAAAAATTTCATGGATTTTGATCCTGTCTCGGAGAAGAAGAATGAATCTCAACATGTGCAACAGGGAGTATCTACTCCATGTATCCCCCTATCCTCTCTCGTTATCGGACGTGATATTGGATGTATCCCAGGAGTACCCCTAGGCTCACTTGACATTAACCATTTCCTTGTTTCTCCTTTTAGAATTGTGTAAATCAAGTGTGGTGTTCATATTCCATGTCATCATACCCCATTTAATATTTGTCTGTAACCATTCTCAAATTGGGTTGATGTCGAAGGGCTCAATTAAACATTGAAGAAAGCTTTATGTATTCCCCAACATGAGGGAAATGGTAGACAGTATTCCACGGTGTTCCATATCTCCCTTCGGAATATGTGAACCAAGTCTGGTGCCCAATTTTCTCCATTCCCAATGGGAATATAGTGTGACATTATTTTCAATAGTCAAGAACCAAATAACATGATAAGCTGACTTCACAGTTCATGGAATCCTGATCAAAAGGTTCATGCGCTCGCTCTAGTCGCTGCAAAGCGATTTAACGAGCACAATGCACTGCCCTACTGTAATCAATATCTGCTCATAACCGGACGTATTCTTTAAGCGATTAATCCATCTGGGGCCAGATGGAATTTTCTTTGTACAAGTTCAATCATCTTTTCCTGGCCCTGTGACCCACTACTATAGAGTCAAGTTCTTCATGTGGAATCATCTTTCTGAGATTCTCGCTATTGGGAACGTACAATCGTCTCTTGTTCAACAGCATTTTCATCTTCAAAAGTGACACGTGCATTATATAAATATTTCTAACACATCAAGCGATTGCATATCATCTGCCGACAAGTGAATTGTATATCATAGCTTTATGTTGGTAACTGTACAGACAATTGATTTTCCATCTTGGTTGATTGTTTAGACTGCCCAAGTACATAGGTACATTTCCAATCGATTGGCCATTGATAGTTATCATTGACTTGCAATATCTCATTGCGTCTCTGTTGGTTGTTTGTGCTCCTCACTATCGGTACGCAACTTGACTAAACGCTGGAGAACCAACTGCTATATCTCGTTGTTCTTGTTTGTCGTTAGCGCTCAGCACAATCGAGACACCACTAATGGTAGAGAATCTTTTTTAGATTTCTGATGTTCAGATATTTAGATAATTTGTATTGCATTCAGGCTACCTCCCCCCTCAGTAAGCGGGCTGCAAATGCCACCAATTACACCATTCTTGTGTATATGCACTTCATCACAAATGATAATCATGGAATTTTCATCAGTATAATCATACTTGTCCGTATACTCCATCTAACAGAAGAGAACAGCTCAGCTTTTGAAGTAATGAATTTTGACAATATAGCGTAACACTTCCCTATTATCTTTATAATAGAGGATGCAAGTAATGCTAGTATAGACCTGATTGATTGATAAATTGATTTGGGTTATACATCAAAGAGCATGGACGGTTTTCTGATTTCTTCAGTAATGAATGAATATTTGGTATTGTGACAGCCTGTCGGTTCCGATCATTCTATTGTAATTAGTCAAGCCAATCTCGTAACAGAGTATTATTACCGTTATATGGTGCAATCAAGAATGAACGCCGCATCAATATATAATCTGTATATGTGTACCTGATGTTGGAAACAAGTTTGACCAAAGTTGCAACTGGATTCAAGTGATAACGTATGTGCCGCTGTCATTGCATTTTCAACCAACATTTGGGTAACTCTATTACATATCGTGGCACTGAGCTCAAACTTTGTCTTAATAAACAGTGTTACATACAATGGAAACATGTTCACACCTTTTTCCTTGAATGTAAAAGATGTAGCAACTCATGATTGTAGGACATACCATGCTGTTTTCGCGTTTCTTTAATCTGGATGACCATCAACACTACAATTGAAATATACTTTTGGATTAGGTTATAAGGCCATGATACTTAAATTAGACCATCAGACTGTTCATAATTTTAGCAACACAATTGTTGCTAGCAATGCTCCATAGCAATCTTTCTTCTGGTGCTAAATTACAGGGTCTACAATCAAATATCAATCCCTTCAATATTGACTTGCACCTTCTCTGCCTTAACATCACATCTTGACCATGCAACGATATAAAGCAATGTTGCAGAGCATAACCATTCAGATCTTTTGACACAATGTGCCAATCATAATTTTGTTATCCTCAGCAGTATGGTATTTCAACCCAACGGGTCTAGTACAATTTCAACATGAGCATGTGCAGGATCAGTTTGGAACAGAAATCTGGGAATACCATTGATTCCTGAAAAGAGCCCTTTCTGCACTCTTGTCCGGATGCCTAGGCATCTCATTCCTAAGATTCATTAACAACAAAACCATATTGTATGGTGCTTGGTTGATAAGATTTTGTGTCCTACCTCATGGTGACGGTATATTGACGAGAGTACGTCTCATAATGTGAGTCTTAACATGATTCTTGAGCTAGGCCTCATGAATCTCATCATATAGCACGATTGCAACTGCAACCTCAATCTCTCTTAAGAAATGTATAAGTAAATTCTCCAGAGGTGTACGACTGCATTTTTGTTGCGGTATATCTATTTGATTTCCCCTCCAAGAAGCATCAATGGTAAGCATGTTTATCCAAGCCCGAGGGCAGCGGACCACAGACTGCAGCCTAATGAAAACATGATGATTCATCATGATAATACATTTCTCAAGACCTGTCTGTTGTTAAGATTTCAAACAGTGAAACCATAACCTGCTGTCATGTAATTTACACAAAAACATAGTGTTTACCATCATTGCATGTAGCATGGGCTATCAAGGATTACCAGATGTCGCAGTGAACCACCGCTCTAAATCAACGGACCATCTCCATGACTCTACTGATAATGTGTGAAATAACATTGTTCTGGCTGAAAGTTGATGATACAGCCAAATTGCTTCTCCCTGAAAACGTTGAACAGGATTCCAAAACATATCAACGAAATGACTGACAACCACTTTCCACCTCGGGAACAACAGTGCTCAAGATTCCCATAAGCATATACAACGTTGGGGTGTCAAGCCAGACTGTACAGACTCAAGCAATTCTGTGCGTGGGACACGATAAGCCATGACGTAATCACAACGTAATACAATGTGCGACCCCATTGCTGGATTCTTGAAACATTCAAATATGGTTACAATATATAGTCGAATCACAATGTAGTATGCCTAACAGTAAAACAATAATTTGAATTCACAATAATCTAATGACAGCAAAATCCAAATCATTCAACATCAACGAGGATTTGTAATGTTCACAAAGCTCAAATATGTTTCCGCCACTGTTTCTCACCATCCGAACTATCCGTATACATCCTAAGCCACTGTTCACCAGTCAAACATATGTGTATCATAGTCTTCATCGTATTCCACGACCATAGACTCAGAACAATGTCTATCAGAGAGACTCCCTCTGATAAAAAATTGCAACACAATGGTCAAAATTAGGAAAGTCTTATGAAGGTGAACGGATTGTTGGAAGGTATAACTCCTGATACGCCAAGGACCAAATTTTGTTCTCGTCTGGCGGGCAGTGATTGTTGTCAACAGTGGTATCTCATATGTCAGTATCGGATTGGATGCAAGATTGGCACGATGAGTTATCAAAGAGATCAAAATCGATATAGGCCTCACAACCCAGCAGGTGAAAGTCATCACATGATTCTATGTCAGGTAGCTGTTCTAAAACACCATAAGACGTTGACAATAGAATGGAATATTGCATTGGTTGCTGAATTTCTTTTGGTGGCCATATTCAACTTTCCGCTACTGAAGACTTGACCAATAAAATGTATGTTTCTAGATTGGCTTAGGAGTTATTGAACATCTATCCTGCAACCGATTACAAATCTGTTTACCATTGACCCAATGATATTGCAATAAAATCGTTGACAATGGAAAAAATAGTTGAAGTAAACCGACTAAATGATGCTGGTGTCAGATCCTGGGACAATTCTGGATCACTTTCATATTCGATGGCCCAACACCATGGACATTCCCCACAGCAATCATCAGAGCCAAGGTACTTGGTCCACCATTGCTTGAACACTGGGTCATTGACCTCCAGCAATGGTGCATTCTTTCCTGAATCCCAAAAGTGCTGATGCCAGGGAGTGTATGGATTTGGACTATCAGAAATAAGATCTGCAAAGGTGTCATAAACAAAGTATAGCAGATTCTCATGTGGAAACAATTATTCGAGTGAGTACACTGGATTGCATTGTTTGGATTCAAATCACACATGGTGATTACCACCAAGGTCTATTACATTGGTCGCTTGTGAGAGTTTCAAAGTAGCAGACATGATGAGGCTGCGGTGGAGAATAGGAAACTGATAACTCACGAATCACTTCTGATGCGAATATATTGTGTTAACTGTATAGTGTAGGACCGGGAGATCCACCATAGGTCCTATTTAATAACAGCCCCTAATGGATTCCGGACTGATATCGAAGAAGATTAAAAAGGCTTCACTCAAGATGCACAGAAGGATTACTACAATAGATCTTTATGAGGAAACTGATCAGTTCGCCGCTTCAGATAAATAGTATGGACTTAGGAGTATTGTTACAAGCTATCAATTGAAGATGTATACAACTGAGGAGTACCGCCCAGATGACGGCTTGAGAGTATCGTCCCAGCTACTGGCCCTTCATCAGCAAAATGTATTTCAGTCACTGGAAGCCTTCAGGAGTGTCTAAGAGGATGTGGAGTGTAAACTTAGATGCGTCAATATCATGAGAGTATCAGACCCAACAGGGCATTCCGGCCGGCCTTCGGAGTAACTGGGATCTCTGATGACTAGTGCTGGTGTACCATGGGACTGATTGTGATCAGTTTGAGAACACATTGGAGTGCCGGAGAGAACTTTGGGTCCACCTAGGAGCACCTTGGTGCGCTGGCGACAAGTCCGGAAGCACCGATGACCAGTCTGGGAGTGCCGACGCCAAGTCTAGGAGTGCTGACAACGAGTCTGGGAGTGCCAATGACAAGTCTGGGAGTGCTGATGACAAGACTTGGAGTGCCGACGACATGTCTGCGAATGCTCACAACATGTCCAGGAGCGCCAACGATAAGCCTGGGAGCACCTGGGAGCGCCTGCGACAAGCCTCGGAGCACTTCGAATCATTGTATAGCGGTATTGGAACAACAACATCTTCGTTGGGAGCGTTGCTGCTGCACCTGGAAATCATAGCTACTACTTATCATTCAACGATTTTTAAAACTCATGTATTCAGTTTCTATTCTCTTCTATTGATCTTTACAGCTACCCATCTACACACAGTATATGTGGACTGGCCGCAGGCGGTGCTTGAGAGCAATTTGAGGTGCTCCTGAAAATGATGATTGAGTGAGCACAGAGAGACACTCCGAGGCCGTGATCGAGCCAGTGTGGATATGCACTTGGAGGCCATGATCGGTTGAGTTTGTACATGCACTTGCAAGCCATAACTGTGCGAACTTGGAGGACGTAATTGTGTGAGTACAGAGGTACACTTGGAGGCAGTGATTGAGTGGGTTTGGAGATGCACTTGGAGGCCATAATCTTGCAAACTTGGAGGCCGTGGTCGAGCGAGTTTGGAGATACACTCAGAGGCCGTGATCAAGCAAGTTTGGACATGTGCTTGGACGCTGTAATCAAGTGAGTTTGATGAACACCGTGGAAGCCGTGATAGAGCAAGATTGGATGAGGTCTCATAGCCGGTCTATGTATGGCACACCGGGTGCTTCAGACTCTATTCATCAGTTATTTAACTTGCAACCGTGGGAATGTGACACAGTGACTTTACCTTTGAGCTCTCATGGAGAGCTACCTGGTGGCGGCCAATTTTGTAGGGAGGGTTGCCGGAAGCTGATGCTACATTCAGGGGTCAACTGGTAATGATGAGAATGGAGGAAAGACAATCTTGGCTGGATGCTATTCCCGGTGTATGCTGTACTGGTTGTCAACTCATGATCATGGCATGGAGAGATACAGAGGTATGACTTAACATTGTGTTCTGGGATGATGGTAGAGTTGTGGATGAGAAAGAGCGAGATGGAGGATGAAGATGAGAACAATCTGGAGAATACGAGTGGATATGCGAAATCAGGCGTACGACTGGCTTGATTGGGTTCGGAAAACCTCGTATTGGTGTAATTACCCGCCGGATCGAAACTCATACATACCATATCCGCAATGGTAAATTGACTCGCACATGAAATTCTGTAAGTCCCAATTTCTCATGATGATATGCCCCATCTCTTCACATTTGTCTCCTTCTCGTCCTCAACTCTACCGTCCCCTAAGATCAAGCAGTTAATTCATCCCTCTCTATCACTCCATGCCATTATCAGGAGTGCACACCGAGTACAGCACTCACTTAGTACTGCATACATCGCGGACTGTATCATACTAAGCACGAATGTCTCCCGCTGACATTCAGTCACCACTCTCTCACCGGACCTCATTGTACTCGATTCTGTTCAGTCCCACAATTACGAGTTAACCAATGTATAGAGTCTCGGTGTCCATCGCACTTGCCTCACCATCTACCGCCTCCAGATCCACTGTCTCCTGATCCACTGCCTCCAAATGTATCTCCCAACACGCTCAATTATGGCTTCCAAGTGCATCTCTCTGTTCACTCAATCTCGGCCCCTGGTGCATCTCCAAATACGCTCAATTACTGCCTCCAAGTGTATCTCCAAACTCGCACAATTATGGCCTCCAAGTCCACATGATCATGGCCTCCAAGTGCATCTGCAAACACGCTCCATCACGGCCTCCAAGTACATTTTCATGGTGCAATGGCAGGTGTTCAGAGATATCTGGGTAATGAAGGTGGACAGAGTGACGGGGAGTATATATTCGGCAGACCCTTGGAATAGATAGACATCATCTCATCTCCATTTCATCTTATTGTACAATGAAAATACACAGTCTAGCATTCCTAACTTTTGATCTGACATACTCTTTACGAGATTTCGTGGATCCACGCAATTCCGTGGATCCTCAATTCTGGGTAGTATTATATTATCTCACACAAGTCCTAAGCACCACGAACCAGAACAGCTCTTCCTCATTAATTCCGTTTGGATATCACGAGAGGTGTGGCAGAGTGTTGATGGTCGGATCTCTGCCTTCTAGCTCCAACGTTTCACCACAATGGCCTCCATGTGGTGCATCCCTATGTTCTCTCAATGGGCGTGTCCAGGTGCTCCTCTGATTGTGCATGAGTACCATCTGCGGCCAATTGACCATATTTATATAGATAGAGAAACTGAATTGATACATGTCATATTATGACGTAGCGAATCTTGTGACTGTAACAAAGCCGTAATGCCTTGTAGTTATGTATGAACCTCTGCTGTGAAAATACGGCACCAACTCTCTTGCTGAGCTGTGCAGCGGTTTGGGCTGCTGTCCAAGTATGCCACAGGGCTGCTCAGCAGTCTCAGCTTCTCTCGAAGTCTCCCGCAGATGTGCGCAGATGTCTTAGGAGCTGCATAAATGGAGTATTCTAGAAGTCAAATCTCAGAGCATCCTGAATGCACCTCCATAACTGCAGGTACTTTCAGGAGCACCTGAGAATGCTCTTGCAGAGTTTGAGAGTACTTTGCAAAGCTCCAGGTGGGTCTGGGAGCATCTACAAGTACATAGAAGCACTGGTGAGGTCTCCTGGAGTGTCTGGGAGGATTGCTTGCCGCTTCTGGAACGATTTACATTGTGCTGATGAAATGCAACAGCAAGCGATTTATCCGAAGCGAAGACTGTCTTGCAATAATTGTCAAATTAGCAAAGCCAAACATATACAGAGAGAGTGCGGTATCCGATATGGAGCGATTGCTGAGAGGTACAATGTGACTATCGGCCGAAGACAGGCATAAACATTGCCAGGCATTGTGTAAACCGCTTCAGCATAACTGCAGCCCCTGGGAAGAGTGTGACACACCTGTCACGCTGATGGTGCGTATACATCACCACATTCCGGGCATAATGTTAAGGAGGAAAGTGTGCGATGTGACCGGTCCCCTGAACGACGAGTACTGTGTAATTCTTCGTCAGAGGGTACAAGGTTCCATCAGAGCCGTCAGAGCCGTCAGAGCAGTCCGGAACACCCGGATGTTTCAAACGGATACAAGGGTTTTTGCTGATCAGTGAACCAGACACACAGAATGTCATAAATGTACCTGAAGAACTTGAGTCATTAACAAAGCTGTATGACTACGGAACTCAAAGTGCGAGACGTATAGCATATTGAGACATCGCTTGAACCCAAATGCCCATCCATATGGCTTGGCTGAAGATAGTCATTATTCCTGCACTTGTAGTATATGCCAGGAGACCGCATGGCACAGAATCGTTGGTATATTGAAGAATCTGCAGAACATGGATAGAGTTGTGTCCTTGGTGTATGGCAAAAGTCAAAGTTACATAGGTTCATGCAGAGTTTTCTGGTATTTTGGATAAATCAGAATCCCCAAATGCAGTATACCGATTGAAAGGATACATTGTTATCACGACAGGCTGAATATGAACAATATGGCTGGAAAGGTTCAGGTTGACAAGAAAATGTTGTGGGGCAAACTTCACATTCAGAGGTCGGTGTCTGCTGTATACCTAATTAGTATTGCTGTCAGTGTGAGATGGAGAATTTGGATTGAACAAGGAGAGGTTCAATACAGTGAAAGAACTATAAGGTTTGTTGAAGATTTTGGGGTAATCTAATCAATTCCTGTTCTCATCAATGTCCAGATTGCTAGCAAATGGGTCATACCTCATCACACACATTAACATGCTGTGAATCATGTCTTGTAATAACTGCATCATTTAATCACAAAATGATTATGAGTTTCAATGCTCCATTAATGATGTTAAATAAATTTTGCAGTTCAGACAAGTGTATGATGTCAATGCATCATGAGGATGTATCTGAAACCAGGAAGATAACCGAGAGCATACAGTTCCAGCAATTTGAGGTGGTACACCTATTGAGTTGGAATGCACGATTCATTCTACTATACTAGCTGGATGTGAAGACACCTCCTACTTCAACAGTAAGTTGTAGTCTCGGTAGTTACTCGCTCTTTACTTTACCATTCATGCTACTGTGTTTTGCATACACTTTTGGGTTGGGAAATGGGTGGAAATTGGATTTCAATTGTTGATAATTTGCCACATGCTTGAGCCATTCGAGTGATGTGGTGGGGAGAAGCAGCTGCTCAGCAATTGAGTCACACAGCAAATATTACAATTCTGATCTATATCTCTGAGTGCTCTTAATTGATGTTAGTACACATAGTCTATTGTATGATTCTCTTTGTTGGCAGTGCACACATCCAAGGTAGCCCAAATGCAGTAAAGTTGGCATTAGAAGGATGATGATTTTATGGCAATTGGAGGTCATATCATATACAGGTAAGCGGAAGCTGCCAGGCTTCTGCAGAGTTATGCACCAGAAGCTGTCTTCGGAAATTCACTCTCTCAATCTGCAGCTAGGTGATGGAAGCTCAATTGGTGAAGTTATTTCAGAATCTTGGACAGTTATGTCCTAACATTCTTCTTTGTCAATATCCAGTTAAGCCTTTTTACTTATAACCTAGAGCTCGTCATTTAAGGTAAGTGTGTGGTGTGCACCATCCCCCAAAGGATGGATTGACACAGAGTGTATCAGTCGTGGCATTGTAGTGGCAGCCAGCTCATACCGATCAAGCATAAAGTCAGATACTATCTTGGTTGGGCGATGTTTAGCTGCTGCCAGATGAACAATTGCAGTGTGACAGATGACAATCTGACTGTGGCGGTGGCCACAGATTGAACAGCATCCAGGATGGACGAAAATCTATGTGAAATGTAGTTAAAAGAATATTTCCAGGGTAATAGGAATTGAGTATACAAACATCAGAATGGTTACTGCACTGGAATCAAATGATAATCAGGACAGGTGGCTTGCCAAAAAAGTCCATTCAAATAGAATCTGCGACCAGGGTAGAATCAAAGATAGTCACACATGGCTGGACTGTGGATCTGAGGTGTCCCTGAACTTCAATTCTAAGCAATGAAATCCTGGCTATATTCTTCAGTTATGACAGATGAGTACAAGCTGTAGGATTGGTTACACTACATCAATACAATATTGTCTCGACAGCACATACATTACAGTGTGATTCGATATATTCTGCACTAGATCTCAAAGATCTGAGTCTAGAATTGCCAGGTATTCTGCAGTGCATGTGACAGTTATTTGTTGACCATTTTGGAATCTGTGAATGTTTGAATGCTTTTCAAACTGTTGTTTCAGCAGCGCCTGCATCAGCAAAATGTAAATCGGTCCGGAAGCCATACGCAAACCTCCCAGACACTCCTGTAGCTCACACCAGTGCTTCTAAGTACTTCCAGATGCTCGCAGCCCCCCTTGGACTGTTGCAAGGTGATCTCAGACTCCGCAAGAGCATTCACAGGTGCTCCTGAAAGCACCTCCAGCGATGGAGGTGAATCCAGGATGCTACGAGATTTGACGATTGGAATATTGAAATTTTGGAGCTGTTGACACCTCTGTGCAGGTCTGCGGGAGACTTCAAGAGCAGCTGGGACCACAGCACAGGTCTGCAGGAGACTTCAAGAGCAGCTGAGACCTCAGCGCAAGCTCTGCGGGAGACTTGATGCCATATTCTCACACCAGTGGTTCTTGGCGTTCCACAACCACAAGGCATTTCGTCTGTCATATTTGTCTTTGCTACTGTCACAAGATTTGCTACATCATAATATGGCATCTATAATCTAAGTCTCTCCATATATATACATACGGAGATACCGGGATAACAGAGATCTACTCAGCGACAGGAACTATAAATTTGGACAACCCCGGTGTAGATAGACATCATCTTATTCTAAATAATTCCCACACTATCCTTCCCAACAGTCGGTCTCATGCACACTTGCCTAGCTTTCATAGATCGAAGCAATTTGTGCGGCTCATCATGGTGGGTGTCCTTTCATATCCTCTCACTCTCTTTGTACGCTCCTCGAGCCAGAACTGCTCTTTCTCATGAATTCCCTTCAGATGCCATGCGAGGTGTGCCATCCTGTTGAGGATGGGATGTCTGTGTTCTAGCACCAACATTTTACAACACCATTGAGTGAGCTGAGAGATGCACTCCGAGGCCGTGATCGAGCAAGTCTGGTGATACACTTGGAGGCTTTGATCGAGCGAGTTTAGAGATGCACTTTGAGGGCATGATCGAGGCAGATTGGAGCAGCACATGGAGGCGGTCAATGTCGAGGTGGTAGTTCGGGAGGGAGGCGCGACGGGAGCTGAGACTGTGTTCATTGGTTAACTCATGATGGTGGGAATGTAGAGAACTGAGTACAACATGGTCTGCCAAGAGATGACAGACTGGCTGAGAGCGGGAGACAGTCGGTGTTGGCATGATGCAGTACAAGGTTTATGCAGTACTCATTGTATGCTGTACTCGGTGTTAACTCTTGATCATGGCATGGAGAGATAGAGAGGCATGACTGAACTTCATGTTCTTAGGTGATGGTAGAGTTGAGGATAAGAAAGCAAGAGATGAGAGGAGATGGGACAAATCGTCATGAGAAACTGGGCCTTGAGAGAATTCCGTGTGCGAGTCAATTTGCTATGCCCGATACGGAAGGTACGAGTGCCGATCCGGCGTGTAATTACACCAATATGAGGTCTCCCTAACCCGATCAGGCAAGTCGTTCCCATGGATTCTCATATCCGCTCGTATTCTCTACATTCTTCTTATCATTATCCCCCATCTCTGACTTTCTCGTCCACAACTCTGGCATCATCACAGAACACAAAGTTAAGTCATCCCTCTCTATCTCTCTATGTCATGATCATGAGTTGACACTGAGTAAAAGCATACACCGAGCACAGCATACACTGAGTACAGCATCCACCCAGGAGTGTTTGTCTTCCCTGCATTCTCATGATTACGAGTTGACCCCTGAATGTAGCTTCAGCCTCTGGCGTGCCTCCCTACACAATCGACTACCATCAGCCAGCTCTCCATGACAGCTCAAAGGTTAAGTCACATTTTTACATTCCCACAGTTGGGAGTTAACTAACTGATGAAATGAGTGTCAGCACCACACAGGCCGTCCATCGACTGCCTATAGGTACTCGTCCGAACTCGCTCCATTACAGCCTACAAGTTCTCACTTTTATGGCCTCCATGTGTATCTCCAAACTCGTTTGATCACGGTCTCCAAGGGCATCTCCAAACTCGCACGATTACGGCCTCCAGGTTCGCACTATCATGGCCTCCAAGTGCATCCACATACCTGCTCGTTAATGATCTCGGAGTGCATTTCTAAGTTCACTCGATCACGGCATCTATGTGTATCTCAAAATCAGCTCGATTACCGCCTGCAAGTGCATCTCCAAACTCACTCGATCATGGCGCCAGAGTGTTCCTCTGAGTTCAATCGATCGTCATTTTCAGGCGCACCTCAAATTGTGCTCAAGCACCACCTGCAGCTAATCCAGATATATTGTGTGTAGATGGGTAACTATATAGATACATAACTATATTGATAAATAGATAAATAGATGAGAATACAATCTGAGTACATGAATTTTAACAATTGTTGCACGATAAATTGTAGCTATGATTTCCAGGCGCACCTGCAGCATTCCAGGCGCACCTGCAACATTCCAGGCGCACCTGCAGCATCCCAGGCACACCTGCAACATTCCAGGCGCACCTGCAGCATTCCAGGCGCACCTGCAGCATTCCAGGCGCGCCTGCAGCATCCCAGGCACACCTGTAGAATTCCCAAGGAAGATGTTTTTCGCAGACTGCTCTACTGTGATTTGAGGAGCTCCCAGACTTGTTGTTGACGCTCCGAGACTTGTTGCAGGCACTTCCAGGTGCACCCAAAGTTCTCTCCGGCGCTACGAGGAGATCCCAAACTTATCACAATCACTCCCATGGTACTCCTGTACTAGTCAACATAGATCTCAGTTACTCTGAAGGCTGGCCGGAATGCCCTCCTACAGTCTGATACTCTCCTGAAATTGACCCATCTAAGTTTACACTCCACATCCTCTCAGACTCTTCTGGAGGCTTCCAGAGACTAAAATACATTTTGCTGATGTGAAGTATATGAGTTGCAAACATTTTGATGTGCTGTCAGAGGTGTAAGTCGACATCAAAGCATGAATCCCTTTCACCCAACTACATATCACGATCACATAGTGGCCATATTCTATGAAGCTGTGTTAGGCATTCTCCTTGAGAAGCGGTAATGATACATGTTTCAATGAAGCAGGTACATGTGACAAATGAATGGAGATGTTAATATGCAAAACACCTACCTGCGATTACGTAAACATGCTCGTCAGTCAAGTGAACCTTAGTGTGATCAAACTTGAACCGCAGGTCGATCAATTAGTGAAACTTAGGGGCATGCTAGCACATTCAATTATGATTACTCAGTTGTGTCACCATAGCCGAGAAGTGAAAAACTTCGGCGGTGCGGATGATTACTGGCCACATGTACTATAGCTTATCTAGGGGAGCGACATGTAGTTGAGTTGCGATTACACAGAATTCCGTGTGCAGCAGACCTTATGGTATGTTAGGGGTTGTCTCCTAGTAGCGATATTGATACTAGATTATGATTACTGGATGCATACATATCTACCATATGCATAACACCTATGCATGTAGTATTCAAGTGGTCCATCAGCAACTACTTTAGCTTCAGTGAGAAAAACCCGGGTGTTCCGGACGGCTCTAATGGCTCTGACGGAACCTTGTACCCGCTGACGGAGAATTACACGCTACACGTCGCCCAGCCGACGAGTCGCATTGCATACGTACTCCTTCACTTTGTGGTCACGTTTACGCACCATCAGAAGGACAGGTGTGTTACACTCTTCGCAGGGGCTGCAGTTATGCTCAAGCCGTTTACACAATGCCTGGCAATGTTACATCATAGCTACTACTTATCGTTCAACGATTTTCAAAACTGATGAATTCAGTTTGTATTCTCATTTCTGTATCTATGTATCTATATAGCTGCCTATCAACACACGGTATGTCTGGACCGGCAGCACGCGGGGATTGTCGGCAATTCGAGGTGGGCCTGAAGATGACGATCGAGTGAACTCAGAGATGCACTTGGAGGCCAGGATAGAGCGAGGTTGGAGATGCACTTTGAGGCCGTGATTGAGCAAGTTTGGAGATGCACTTTTAGGTCGTGACGGAGCGAGATTGGAGATGCACTTTGAGGCCGCGAGTGAGCGAGATTGGAGTTCTGCACTTGGAGTCCTTGATCTTGCGAACTTGAAGGCCGTATTCCTGCGTGTTTAGAGATCCACTTGGAGGCGGTGATCGAGCGAGATTGAACGAGTACTTGGGGGCGGTCGATGGACGGCGTGCCCGGTACTGAGACTCCATTCATCATATAGTTGACTCACAAAGGTGGGAATGTGACAATGTGACTTTACCATTGAGCTCGCATGGAGAGCTGGCTGATGGCGGTCGATCGTGTAGGGAGGTACGTCGGAAGCTGAAGCTACATTCAGGTGTCAACTCGTAATCATGAGAATGAAGGGACGACAGACAATCTTCGGTGTAGGATGTCCTCGGTGTATGCTACACTCAGTGTTAACTCATGATGATGGCATGGAGAGATAGAGAGGGATGACTTAACTTTGTGTTCTTGCGATGATGGTAGAGTTGTGGATGAGAAAGAGAGAGATGGGGGATGAAGATACGAATGATATGGAGAATACGAGCGGCTATGAGACATCAGGAGTACGACTTGCCTGATCGGGTGTCGAAGACCTCGTATCGGTGTTATTACCCACCGGATCGGGACTTGTATCAGCCGTGTTGGGGATGGTCCACTGACTTGCACACGACATTCTCTAAGTCCCAGTTTCTCATGATGATTTCCCCCATCTCCTCTGATCTCTCACTTTCTCATGCTCAACTCTACCATCACCTAAGAACACGAGATGAAGTCATACCGGTCTATCTCTCCATGCAATAATCATGAGTTAACGCCGAGTACAGCATACATCGAGTACAGCATACAGCGAGTACTGCATACACTCAGTACTGCATCATCCCAAGATCGACCGTCTCCCGCCGCCAGCCAGCTCTCATCTCTTGGCGGACGTTATTGTACTCAACTCTCTACAGTCCCACGATTACGAGATAAGCAATCAATAGAGTCTCCACTGCCGTCCCACCTCCCTCCCGATCTACCGCCTCCAAATCGACTACCTCCAAGTACTCCTCCAATCTCGCTCGATCGCGGCCTCAAAGTGCATCTCCAAACTCGCTCGATCACGGCCTAATTGTGCATCTCCAAACACGCTCGGTCAGGGCCTCAAAGTGCATCTCCAAACTCGCTCTATCATGGCCTCCAAGTGCATCTCTGAGTTCACTCGCACTCGGCCTCCAAGAGCATCTCTGAGTTCACTCAATCTCGGTCTCCAATTGCATCTCCAAACTCGCTCGGTCACGGCCTCCAAGTGCATCTCTGAGTTCACTCGATCTCGGCCTCCAAGTGCATCTCCAAACTGGCTCGATCAAAACGTCAAAGTGCCACTCTCAACTCGCCCGAGCACGGCCTCCAAGTACATTGTTAATGACCAACGGCGGGTGTACGGAGATACATGGGTAACGTAGGTGGACTCATCGACAGGGAGTACATATTTGGGAGACCCCAGGGTAGATAGACATCATCTCATTTTTATCCCATCTGGATCCACGCAATTGCGTGGATTCTCTCGGCCGGGTAGTATCATATCTTCTCACTTTCTTCTTAGGCTCCTCGAGCAAGAACCTCCGATTATGCTTGACTACTATCTGTGGACCGATTGACCGTATGTATATATATAGAGATACTTAAATAATGCATGCCATATTATGAGGTAGCAAATCTTGTGACTGTAACAAAGACGAATATGATAGACGAAATGCCTTGAGCTTATGGAACCCTGCATGTGGCATCTGGACCGATTCACATTTTGCTGATGGACCCAATGAACCCATTCTGACATATGGTCACAGTCGGCCACAACGCCACAGTGTTCATTTACAATAGGATACCGACAGAGCGAGAAGAAACAGCGAAACCGCGACCGGAGGGCGATATTCAACGTGACGCGTCGTATTGGCGCCGGGCGCAGAGTAGTCGGCCACCGGGGTGTCTCTGACGGCTCTGACGGAGCGCGTCCACTCTGACGGAGCCATTCCACCCAGAGGGCAATGTGGGTTGCTGATGTCAGTTATATGCTCTTTAGCGGAAGTTTTCATTAGTCACGCGAAGTGTGGGTACTTTGTTCACACCTGGATACTCTGCCGGGCATGCGTAATTATTACACACGGCAGTTGATAGTCAATATGCAATTACGAGAACTTTTCACCACTACCTGTAATGGGCTAGGATGCTGCTGAGTACGGTACGGTTAGAGAAAAGTCTCGACCTTAGTATGACGGAACTGCGGGATCACTGACATAGGCTTAGACCCTAGAGTGAACACTATTCATTGACTTGATTAGTCTGGATCGCAATGTAATCTCATATCGGATACGAACTTACACCTCAATAATCAATGTTGGCATGGTATTGGTTGGTCGCCGATTAAATCTATGACACAATTCAATAACTCATAAGTTTGAGGGATCTAAGAGGCGATAAGCTTGACCAACCTTGTTGGTGGAAGTTCCAACTACCGACTGATGCGACTACGCGCAGTCTAAATTAAGTCTGTCTTTGGGGGCGAGGGATGGCCTGATTGTCAAGAGCGTAATGCTTTCAAACCGCATTGCATACGCACAAGATAACGATCAGAGAAGCGTTCGTGGTCATCGCAGCTAGGCGTGGGGGCCTAGGATGTTGCGATAAAGAGACAGCATTGTCAACGGAAGAAGTGAGGGGCAAACAGCCAGAAACATTCAACACAGAGCACCGAAGACGATCTTAAAATATTATTAAAAATCCTATCTATCTCTACATTAATGATTTCTTCTTTAATCAGAACCAGTGACTGGGCTTTTTATGTCTGGACATCGATACAGACCTGCTGAGTACGCACTGCAACGGATAGTGGAATCTTTCAGCAATCAACTCTCTCAGTTGGAAGAGACCCATCTGACCCACACTCACCGGGTGGATTTACGTTTCTGCGAACTCGAGAATATCGACCACCTAGTGCTCAGGTATCTGAATACCGGCGCGTTATCATTCGAGGAGGCTTCTGAGGATTGGTTGATCAACGACAAAGCCTGATCTTCGTCTATTTGGGGGAAGGCCACTGGAGACCTTTCGATTTGGCAGCTCTTGCAAAGAGAGGGTAAGAGGTTGAGATTTGGGATGAAATGAGGAGAGAAAGAGAAATCCAGATAGGCAGCTGTACTTGGTTAATAAAGGTTGTATTGATTATTGGGACTAAGAACCCCCGTAACATTGTATACGCATTATTGCCATCCAATATTGAGTCATTCAGTATTATCATTTGCATTACGGTAATCTGTTACCTCTCAATGCCTGATCAACCTCTCTCCAGGTCATCTGAGTGAGAGAGTACGTGGCGCTATCACAGTCCTGCGCTTTCGGCCGGCATTTCATGGCATGTAGAACATTTAACTAGTGTTCGGTCACTATAGCTCGACGTCCTCACCATTCCTCATCCAGCTCCTTCTCCTCAATTTCAATCATGTACCATAAGCAATTTCAAAAATCTCAACCATGTGTACCAGGTCTGTGTGGAGAGTTACGCAGTTGGATACATGGATGAATGCAGCACAATGGTCATCATTCAGCCAGATTCATCATGAGTACTGACCAACCTTTCTATGACTCGTATGACATCACTCACTGAAATTTTGGTAATATATATCTTCACTGATATAGCTTTGGGTTACTCACATGATGGTAATCGGCAAACAGAAATCGAATGTGTTGGCCGTCATAAAGCTTGATTTGGATTCTAGACCTTTTGCATGGTGTGTTCGACTCTTGTTCATTCACAGACAAATTATCATGTCACACAATTCGGTCACTGCAATCAAGAAAATGCTGACACATAGGCAAATTGGTACACAAATTGCATTTCATAGAGATATGATGTCAAAAATACAAATTTGCTTCTGTGTTCCTTCGCTCACACAGGAGCCATCACAATGTCTTCATCTGAATCTAATATCTATATCGTGATTAGCTGGGGAGACTATATCCAAAGGTGAACGCTTACAGGTTCAACAGGATTTGCATTGAGCAAAGGAGACCAATCGGGCCATGAGGCAGGTGAAAGACAGGGTAATTTCATGATGGATTGCGGCGTTCCAGAACTTAGCCTCCTATGACTACTTCCGTGGCGAGAAGTCCTTTGTGGTATTTGTGAAATTCCGGGGACCATGAACAGACACTCTATACCCTCTCGAAATGTTGTCGGTGCAGGTGACGCTGTGTCCTCATCTGTTTGGTGTAGAACAAATGCCGGAACACTCAATCCGGATGTACCGTTGCTCTTCTCTCATTCAAGCCTGTAGTCGGCTGCATCGTCCCATGCCGGTTGTTTCGATTCCTCAAGCGTCATCTGATTCTGCCAAAACCTGTCCAAGCCCTGCTGCATGGTTTTGGAGATTCTGCCCATCGCCTGGCCGGGTTCATCATCTTCCGTCAGCTGACCCTGCTCTGTGTCATCATCATTCTCATCTTCCCCATCCTCCTGATCGTTGGAAGTTGGGACATTGCTCAGGCTGTCTTCAATAGCAACACTCATCCAATAAAAAGTTGCTTTGGGCTCCCTGGTCATCAATCCCCCGTTTTCAGCTTTCTCTGTATCTTGCTGGTGCGGCCTGATCTCTCCCTCTGCATCTTCAACTCGCTTTCTTGCCCTAGCGGTTTCTTTCTCACCATAATCCTCAATCCATTTCTCTTTCTCTTCATTACTTAAGAAGTGGGTTCCTTGTCGTTTCTAGGCTGGAAGCTTCTGTTTGGATAGCAAGCTGCGCAATGCTGCAAGGGCTCGGACTCTTTCTGCTTCCAAGCCGCTCATACCTTCATTGACTTGATAACGTCATTGGGTGGACCGCTATGTCAATTTGCCAGATTTGTCCGCCACAAGTGGCAAATATTTCTCTCCTGGAGCATTCACCGTTGTCGTTTGCGTGGACTATGTAGTTGGGCGAGATGTTGGATGGTGCAAGTGATGGACAATCTGTAGGCAAGCTGCATCTTTTATGTCATGGTTCATATGCTGACTCATCTTGAACAATGCAAAATATTACTTCTGACTGTCAATAAATTCGGTATAGTTAGGCTAACGGTACAACATGACTTGATTGTTAGAGTCAGTTTCATGTACCTTCCCAGGGATCATTTGAGACAAACATCGGCAGATGTCCTTTCCCTCGAACAATATCCTATTATTATCTGACAATCATGCGATTTAGTCTGTAATACAGCACAATCGAGAGCTCTGTACAAACAAACAACATCGGACCGATGTATGGCAAATCCTCGGGCCGTGGGAAACCCCTGCACATTCCAGCCATACTCAACTGGATTCATGTTGAGTATAACAATCGTGTTGGCTGCTACTTATTCCATTTTGACATGAAGCTAACTATATAGTTCTCAGAGCGTCCCACTGCTTTTGGTTATCATCTTCCTCTCCTATTCCACACGACCAAATCATGGCTAAACAACCACCTCAGCCAGTTGTGACCGGATCAAAATTCAGCCATTTGGCAGGCACTAAATTGAATGCGGTAATAATTGGCACACAGCAACCAAGCACACACCGGTTACTCCACCGTGACACTGCCAATACATCCAGCAAATATATGACACAAGATGCACACATAACAATCCTCCGTAAGACTGGAAGCAGCAATAGTAAGAAGCATCACTAAGTTGCAGGTAAGTAGATCCATATCAAAGTAAACAGCTGTCAACTAACTGTATAATGTAAAGCAGGTATCTGTGGATAGCTATGTGAGCAATATATCACTGCACATAATGGGAAACCTGCATGTTCGACAAAGGAACTTGGCCTCAAATTCTGCGAAATCGAACATCCTGATCTTTTCACTACTGGGATTTCCGCGAGTGAATTTCCTTATAAGCATCCACGTGAGTGGACCAAACATGGTTCAATCGCCATAGAGGAGGCGACGGAAGCATTCATGGTAGAGGTAATAGCCGAATCTCATCGGTAGAAGCAGCAACAAATTTCTTGTAGGTTTTCAATATGTCTGCAACTATGGCCAGGAAAGGAAGTCAGGTACAGCTGGAACAGTCCGACAGGCACCTGGCCTTGAATATAGCCAATGTGGCCTGGTGCAGGTTTTCGCGGGCCGGAATTGAGGAAACACAATATCTGATTAGGTCACCTCACGCCAAGGTCTGAGAAGAGAACATGGTGGGTGTTGAATTTCCGGAGTACAAAAATGTGACGGTGGTGATGGAATGACACCCGCCTATGGTTTGTCAAAACTACACGTCAGGATGCCTTCTTGCCCAAATGGCACCAAAAACGATTCGGCAGCCACTCTAGGGATGAGAAGTAACAGGTCCACCTCCACCCGCCCGACGCGGACAGCTGACACGACCTTTGCCGGGCACGCCACCTGTCTCAACTGGTCATAATTTCGCAGCACAACATACCCATATTGTCAATTCGCCAGCAGGATATGTGTTTTCACATACATCTCTTCCGTGTCCCGAATATTTGAATCTTGATTCATCTGCCCAGGATAGCCAGCCAGATACAGATTGCGATCCAGATACGCTGACTGATGAAGAAACATCCACTGGTTAGTACACAATCTGTTGTGTGGTAATGCAACTAACAACCATTTTGAAGACCAGAGCAGCCTATTGAGCAAACACGAAAGTGATAACGAGCATTGATCGAAAGACATGGGATTCTGGAGATTAGTATTACATATTGATATGTATTATTAAACAACAACGCAGTGATCAAGATGAAAGTAAATCAGAATACTCAAAAGGCTGCCAAAACAATGAGAATGATGGATTACACCAAAGCACATGAGTGCATATTGTGGATACACCAGGGGCAAAAGGAGCGTCAATGGAGTGTCAACAATTTTCGGTCATGCATGTCTGGTAATAAAAAGTGATTCGGTCATGGTTATATATATTCAAGGTATTGGCAGCGTTTATAGGCAAAAATTATAATGACATGCCTTCTACCTCATCTAGGAAATGAGCGTCAATCGAGCGTTAACGATTTCTGGTCCTGTGTCCTGGGTAATCACACAGCCGATATGTTGGAGTAAGTCATCAAGGAATTTTCGACCGCCTTTATAGGCAAACCAGATTGCAATACCCTCCCTGCCCCATCTTTAATATGGGTGTCACCAGAGCATCAACAATTTTTGGTCATGCGTCCTGGGTAAACACACCACCAATAGGTTGCAGTCTGTCATAAAGGAATTTTTTGACGCCTTTATATGCAACACACATTGCAATACCCTTCCTGCCGCATTATGAAAATGAGGGTCAACAGAGTGTCAAAAATTGTTGGTTGTATACCTTCCGTAATCTGAAGAGCGACAGGTTGCATATAGTCATCAACGGAGTATTGGCTGCCTTGATAGGCAAAAGAGGAAGTGAAACGCTCCCTGCCCCATCTGGATAATGAGCATCAATGGAGTGTCAACGATTGTTGGCCTTCCATCATGGTTAATCACTGTGCAATGCGGCCGTTATGATCTATACCCATCATTTTGACTGTTTTTATACACCAAATTGCTCAAGAATACGTAGTGGTAGCTCTGTAAATAAAATAAGTTGTTACAGTGCCAGAGGATGTGGCGGGAATATCACATACATATCTTCATATACAGGCTGCCATATTCTTGTGTATAGATGCTTGAGATCGAGTGCCACTCATATTACTGAAGATGCAACACTAAAAATCATTGACGCTCTGTTGACACTGACTTTCAGGGAGTAGTAGGGCATGTAAGTCTGTTCGTTATGCTCATTATGGGGGCCAATACATCGAAATTAATAGTAATGTACCGAAGTCAGTATTTGACGATGAACTGTAGCATATTTCAATGTGACCAGAAATGTGAAACCCGACACGCACAACGGCAGTTTGGAACTCACGGGTCTAGCCCAACCCGGAGAGACCGGTGGGTTGACTGGTACAAGTCCTGGTTTGCCGTGGCAAGACTCGGCGGGTATGGTTTGTGGACAGGTCTGGAACTGAACCTACCTGTGTTTGCTGACCAAACCAGGACCGCTGTTGGGTTACCCTGACCAGTTGCTAACACCATCCACAGCTGGCTGGAATTCTTTCATCTGAAGGCGTATGGGGGCATTTCAAAGATGCTGCAGAATATCATCCTCATAGAGGAAAGGTAGAATATAACAACCAGATAGCACGATTTCTCTCCAAATTGTGCCTAACTTTCTCATGTTGTGCCAGGACTTGAGATGATGCCCCAGGCCCTGTGAATGAATATGAGAGAACATTTGAACTCCAGCAAGTCCACATTGTGGGAAACGATATCCTGGCAATAATAGCCCATAGCCGAAATATCCTTGGGATGTAATGGAGCTGGAGTGTTACCTTGGTGCCATGTTGAATAGTGCGGCGTTGTAGTACTGGGTAGAGCCTTGAGGTGGGTTTCATACCAGTTAACCATACCCCAGAGTTACAGGAACTTGATTTGTCGGTTACCAGAATTGAAAGTCTTTGGTTGGTATATTTCAAGAATTAATAGTTGATGCTCCCAAACTGTCATCCGGGTAGTGCGGAAGTTATACAGTCCACCAATTGGAGCCATATAGATTGTCTTTGGTGGATATTCATTCAATGATCTCATATCTGAGTTAATGTTTGATACATCTCATTTCAATTGGTAATTTTGAATCAAGTAGAGTATAGTGTAGAATAATGAAACTAGCAGTAATGTTCATGAAAGTGATGGCCTGAAACATCCAACTATTTGTCACAAACTGTGGTACTTCACTCCACATTTCATTCTTGAAACACTGCTGAGAAAAACACTCGCCTTTATAATACATTCCACTTCTCATTGTTATACGCCGCATGTGGTATACTAGGATCTTGGATAGAAGTTAAATTTAGTTCCAGTTATGACTTGAATTGCCATAGAACGAATATAACATGATATCTCCCAACTTCCATAGAGAACTATATTCAGTTGGATCATTAGCACAGATTAGGTTGTTACAATCAATCTGTGCATATTAAACCTCCAACTGCATTCAATATGAGGTCTATGAGTTGATGAGTAACAGTGATTGCTTCTTATTAGACTGGTTAGATTAAACATCTTTGTTTCGTCAAGATTCAGCCACCAGTCATGATTCAAAATGGATGAAAACATCCTGCATGCGATTCAGGTCTCAATCATCATTGACTCGCTTGGTTGCATGCCCTGACCGTGACCTATCCATTGCATTTTGCTGATGTATCCCAAAACATCTGTCACTTAGAGGCTGGAGGGTATGTATAATCTGCACACTGCTGCAAGATGTAGTATAAGATAAAGCTGGTTGTAAAGAATGTTGCAGCACATGAAGAACAATATCAAAAGTTGCATTCAGTGATAGCAAATGTAACCATGTCTGGAAATGATTTTCAGGTGATGATATGCAGCATTGATAGGCAGGATTTGAGGGATAGTATCTGAGTTGAAGAATTAATCTGATTGTAAGGTGACATAGTTTAACTGCTGATCTATATTTATAATGTAGTAATACAGCTCTGAAAGTAATAACCTGATCAGAGCTAGCTCACTCTTACCCAAATTTCCCTTATTGTAAATTGCAAAAATAAACTATACCCTATAAAATATGATCAAGATTTGTTAGAACACTGGGTAATTATTCAACATTGTTTGCATTTGTAGTAAAATGCTGATATGCAAAAGAAAGTATTCTACACGAACCACCAGGAAGCTGACTATTATTCGTCAAAATCAAGATCAATCGATAACCAGATATGATCCAAGAAGATATCATTAACTGCTGTCAAGGATCGGACTGAGGCATTATCATTTATGTAATGAAGGTGTAGCTGAACGGCCATTAGCTAGTTGACAGTTTATGATATACTTGTGGACAATATCTGGAGGACACCATTTCCGGATGATACTTCCAACAAGGAACGTATTGACCCTTCCTACACCGATCTTGTTTGTACACCTTATCAAAACTTGAGTAAGGAATCTTGTAAAGCCGTTGCAGTGGAAAATGTGGGGGGAAAAGTTTAAGGCAAGCAAATAGATTGTATGACCAGAATCAAAAGTTCTGGAATTATTGGAGTTTATGACACCTAATGTAGTCTGCACGGAACATACATCACTCACATGATTTCAACTATGAGATGAAATCACGGATAGGTCAATATCGGAGGTGTGGACAGGACAACATGATATTTATATGATTTCGAGCAGCAGACGCACTGTACTAGCTCATCTCTGAACACTAATTCGAGCTTTGTCAAAAACATTCGATCTATCACAACTAGGATATCTTCGGAATAGGGTACTACAGTGTAATGTTCATATGTATACAGTTCAGCTTATCGCCTCAGCGATGACAGGGAGAATGCAATTGAAAACCATCGCGACACACCAAGTCTGAAGGTCATTGAATCAACAGCATGATGGATACTGCTAATTACTTGTGGGAATCACACCCTGCAGGTCTTGCTGGAGCAATGATTGTGTTGGTTATTTGCATATCTGAACAGTTTCACTTGACCAATTTTTCAGGTGATTAGCACTCCTGGCCACGGTGTCTCACAATTAGTCATATTCTCAATGGAATCTGATGATGTGTCAAACATGTTCATTAGGTCTGTTGCCCCGAGTTGATCACCCCTACATGATACGATAATGATTGATGTTGACTGGCTCACTGTGGATCGAACTGGGCTGCTTACTGTTTCCCATCTTCACACTGCTGGTGCCATGCTGAAATGTCATTGTGGAGCAGGATTTTTGTGATGATGTTACTCTCATCCAGCGGCCTGAGTTGGGGATGATCTAGAACGATCATTAGTTGAACTAGTATCATATGGTATATAATTACTCTTAGTCCTTCCTCAACTTGCACTGAGTGGGCATTCAATCTTTCAACATCTTGACAGCTCAATGACTGGCATAATTACTTGCAGCTGTAACAGGATACTGATATTTATTCTCTGCGCACTCTGGGTGTCCACCTAACCTACAACCACTCCTGGGAGTATCCTGTCAGCAATGCCTATCGGTGTTAGTAACAAAATTAATCTGATCCGCTGTGTCTATGTTTTGGTCAGGACCAATTGGCCAGGCTGCTCAAAAACATGAAATTCAAATGTATCGAGACTTAGTTTCACACTTAATTTGCATCCGAACAATGATATTCAGGCCTGCAGCACTGTACTCACAATTCAATTCATGGAAATGCATCACCTGGGAAGACTCAGACATCTCCAATGATCAGAACACTGGCTGTGAATTGACCGACACTTCCTCTCTTCTTTCAGGATGATGGGACAACTGTAGAGGAAAAAACTGATGATGAACTGGTAATTGGTACAGTGTAGATGTAATGGCGACACGTGACCCGAGGCCGGGTAAGCGCCATTGTATATAGATTGCCCGGTACGACACTTAGATCAGTATCGAATATCGTACCACTATACTCTCCATCCATACTCACTCGCTTTCGTGTGCAACCGTATACCATCTCATATGTCTGCGGCGAGACCCAGGCGTATGCGTCCTTACATTATATTCGATTTTCAGTCATCAGATACGTTTCGCGCACGAGGATCTACGAGTGTTACCCCTATTGTCAATACTGACACAATCGACAGGAAACGAACAGCTTGCGCGTCAATTCTACCATCAATCGTCTACTATGCCTCCCCAAGAAAGCTGCCAAAGGTCAATTGCGCTTGGCTAGTATACGTTCGAGCACGGAAAACCTACGATTGCCTCTCCGCCGAGTAACCCCTATTCTCACCTGAGGAGCCTCCGTACCTCCGGAGGATGAGATCCACGACGAGGATGATCACAACAACGAAGAAAACACTGCCGACATGGAAGATGTCATGAGCGACGGCGTGGGCGACAACCTGAGTGATGTCCTTGGCGACGACCCGAGAGAGCCCGAACCTACCACCCAATCCGAGATCACGTCAATGCGAAAGATGATGGAGGAACAGCGAGAAATGCTCAACAACGCCATTCAACAGAATACTCAACTATGTGTGCAGAATGCCGAGCTGATGGAAGCAAACCAGGAATACCGCAGAGAGTCTATTCGACCGGAAGCAACGAAAACGAATATCTTCAATACGACCCATCTAGGACGGTACTGCGGCGGAGCAAAAGAGCTTGATATCTTCCTCGACACCTTACAATCTAACTTCCAATCCCACGCGCACTTATTCCCGCACAGAGATCCTGACAAAGTCAAATATGCAGCGAGCCTTCTCACCACGTGGAACAATCACCCGGACCCATCACAGAGACAGACACAGATGACCGATCCGGTAGAGTGGCTTCGAGGCCTACGGAGAGACTCAGATCCCTCTTTGGAAGACTTCGAGGCATCTTCGGAAGAAATGCAAAAGATGTATGGCGACAAGGACCGAAAACTCAACACGGCAATGAAGTGTATGACCGACTTCCTCCAAGGAGTGAATGAACCGGTGAGACTCTACGCTGATCGAATCAAAGCAAATTGGAGAGCAGCGGGATGGCTCCCGCATGACAACAAGAACCTTTACGAAATCGCTTGGAGCGGACTACGACCAGGACATTCGTCCAAGATCAAGCCGTTGACCCCAAAGAACGGAAGATTCGACAGTATGGAAGAGCTTGTCGACCGCGCCGTCAATTCAGATGTCAAGCCGGACGGCAAAAAGCCTCAACCGCAGCAGCCACAACAACAGCACAGGCAGTCAGGAAAGTCATCATCACAACAAGGCGGCAAGAAACGCAACTTCCGACCATCCAAATCTGAGCCGGCCAAAGCACCGAAGCCCGACAAGTCAAAGTCCGACAAGGATGATACACGCACTGCAGCACCTTGGGTCTCGCCAGAGCTCTACGAAAACCCCGAAGTCGGAAGGAAAATGCATACGCTCCAGATCACCGAAACATAAAACATTCCGGTGCACGAAATATACATGCGCCAACTTCCCCGAAAACCTTGCTCCCCCAGGAGACGGAAAACAAATCAAATGCCAGCGCTCCTTCGATAGTCAACAACCAGAAAACTAGCCAACCTCTCTCGGTACCTAGCTCGGGGGGAGAGGATGGACGAACGGGAGCTTGGATTGCAGTCATTGGGTATGAGGGCGTTGATGGCAACATTAGAGGAAATTGAACCGCATCAGATCTCACTAAGGCCGAGTGTTGTCTTAGAGAGCCCGAAAGCTCTCATGTCAAGTCAATATTTGTGTGGAATGGCAAAACCGGATGCATCGCACATTGTCCACGCAGTCCAGATACGAGATCAACACAGAGAATTGCAGTGAATACGAGCACTCATCGATTGCGGCGCTACAAGCATCGTTATATCTCCAAATCTTCTCATTAGACTTGGACTACCCCACCAAGCAGCGCACATCACAACTCACGGCCTTGACGGTCAGGTGATCGTGCCTGCGAGGGAGAGCCGCGAAACGGCGATGACGGTTCAATATATGGATCATTTAGCCCCGGTCCACGAACCGGATGTGGTAGTCATCCCAGTGAGGGCATACGATCTAGTACTGGGATTACCATGGTTCAAAACCCACAAGCCGGAGATCGACTGGGCTACCGGCCGATTAACTTCTTTCAGAACCCCAAGTGGCCAAGGGGAGGCACGCAGATCAGGTATGACAGTGCAGTGGTACGAAGGTTGGTATGACGAAAGAACTAACGTACGGCTGCCAGGAATTGGTCGGAGAGTGCCGACAATCAACCTGACGTCGGAGATCCCTGTGGAACCAAACGGAAAACCCAGGGAGAGTGGTGAGGACAGTCCTACTCCAGATATCGAAATACTCGGAGCAACCGCTTTGGACGATCTCTTAGCTAGCGACGAGACCATCGAGACATTTGCGCTAAGAATTGGGGAATGCAGTGGACTGCTGGGAGCGACTATGGAGGTCACCACTTTGGAAGATCCAGGTGAGATTGAGACAATGAACCCAAAGCGCTGGATGAGTGAGCAGGGAGCAGCAGCGGTAGTTGCGGCAGAAGAGGAACCTGACTCAGGTATACTTGGATGACTGCTACCGACTCGCCGAGTCACGATGGGCGGTTGCTGGACGAGCGGGGTTTGGCTCATTCTTGGGCGAACCGCTTGATCCGCAGGTCCCTGGTTTTCCTTCCCTTTCATCTTACCAAATTCCAAGTCGGAGATAGAAGCTAATGTACAGATGCTGGAGCAGGTACTGTACCTACTGATGATGGAGGTCATATCCCCGTGAGATACAAGGACTATGTGGACGTATTCAGCAAAGATAGGGCAGAGACTCTTGCACCACACCGGCCAATTGACCACCCGATTGATCTGGAACCGGACTTCAATTTACCATATGGCCGAATCTATAACCTCTCGGAGATCGAGTTGAAAACCCTCAAGGCCTACATCGGAACAAACCTAGCTAATGGATTCAGCAAGCGAACATCGTCGCCTGTGGAAGCACCGATCTTGTTCGCAAAGAAGAAAGACGGCGGACTGTGGCTGTGTGTGGACTACCGAGCTGTCAATAAACCCACCATGAAGAACCGATACCCCCTCCCACTGATCGCGGAGATGCTCGACCGATTGCGAGGAGCCCAGATCTTCACGACACTGGACCTGGGCAACGCCTACCATCTTATCCGAATCAAGGAAGGTGACAAGTACAAATCTGCATTCCGCACTCGGTATGGGCAGTTCGAGTACCGAGTCATGCTGTTCGGGTTGACAAACGCACAAGCTACTTTCCAAGCCTATATCGACGATTACCCATGGCCTTACATTGACGACTTCGCTGGGTGCTACCTTGACGATATACTGATCTACTCGATCAACGAGGAGGAGCACGAGGAGCAGGTACAAAAAGTGTTGGAACGACTAAGAGAATTTGGCCTCTAAGTCAAAGCCAAAAAGTGCAGTTTTGGAGTCTCAGAGGTCGGCTTTCTCGGATATGTCATTAGCCCCGATGAGATTGCCATGGAATCGGACTGCATATCAACGATCGAAGACTGGCCAACCCCGTAGTCCGTCCGGGACGTACAGGTGCTCCTTGGATTCACAAACTTCTACCGGCTGTTCATCAGGAAATATGCAAAGGTAACAACGCCGATATCAGATCTACTAAAGAAAGCAGAAAACCCCAGGACGTCTGAACAGGTGAAATGGGAATGGACTCGGGATGCCGAACTTGTGTTTCGGAAGTTGAAAAGGGCCTTCACCGATGCACCAATTCTCAACCATCTCGATCCGGCACAGCCAATCATTCTGCAGACCGATGCAAGCGGTTTCGCCATAGCTGGCATTCTCAACCAGTATGACGTTTTCGGGATTCCCAGACTGGTCAACTTCTACCCTCGAAAATGCACACGTGCCGAACAGAACTACGACACATACCATCGGGAGCTCTTGGCCATCGTGGAGACTAAGAAGCAATGGCGCCACTACCTCGAGTGAGCGAATCATATGGTCCTCATTCAATGCGAACATAAGAACCTCGAATATTTCCAAACGTCAAGAGTGCTATCCCGGCGGCAGGCTAGACGGGCGGAGATCCTCTCTTCGTACGACTTCCTTATTGAACACCTGGAAGGCAAGAAGAACCCAGCAGACTGACCATTGCGAAGACCCGACTATGAGATTGGCTATAAGCATATGACGGCAAAGCTCCTGGCTACCTTAGCAGCGACTACCATCACCGAATCTTATGATGACGTTCTACCGGAAATCAAGGCAGCCCAAGAGACGGACTTTTTAGCCACAGAAATACGGCCAACGTTGGCCGATGTTTCAACCGCAGATGAGAGTCAATGGAGATCAATCGACGGAGCTCTGACCTACGAGAGGAGCATATACATGCCTGCGGCACTCCGCAGTAGAGTGACAAGCCATTTCCACGACAACCCCGAATCCGGTCACTTCAGAGCCTTGAAGACTGCCGAGCTCGTATGTCGAGATTTTTACTGGCCTGGGATGGAGTCAGAGATACGGAACTACGTTGCCGGCTGCGAGTTGTGCCACCGGATCAAAGCTCCACGTCACGCACGCTATGAACTCAACATGCCTCTATCATCGCCTTCTCGTCCCTGGGAGGGACTCACCATGGATTTCATTACCGACTTGCAAGAGTCAATGGCATCGGGATACACCGGGATCTTGGTAATCGTCGACCGTTTGTCTAAAATGGCGATCTATCTCCCCTGCAGAAAGGACATTGACTCCCCAGAGCTAGCAGGAATGTTCTTCGAACACGTGATCTGCAAACAAGATGTACCGGACAATATCACCACCGATCGCGTCAAAGAATTCACCAGTCGATTTTGGGCCAGAGTTTGCTCTCACCTCAGTATCAATCACCGCCTCTCGACCGCCTTCCACCCGCAGACGGACGGTCAAATCGAGTGCCACAACCAAGCGATGGAGCAGTACCCCCGAGCCTTTTGCAACTACGAGCAGGACAACTGGGTCGAATTGTTACCACTGGCGGAGTTTGCTTACAACAACTCCATCCACCATTCAACACTGATGACACCCTTCTGGCCGAACTACTATTACCATCCTACGATGTAGTTTTAGCCTCCCAAGGACCCCAGTTTCAGATCACAGGTGCAGGCAGACTCGTGGATGGAAGGCGTGGAAGAGACACACCGAAATATCTGGGAAAACATAATCGAGGATCAGAAGCGACAAACAAAGTACGCTGGCGGAAAAGAGCTGACTTTTGCCGTGGGAGACAATGTATGGCTATCGACCAGGAACTTGAAAACATCCAGGCCTTCAAAGAAAGTCGATTACATGCGCACGGGACCGTATACGGTAAGTAGGATCATCAATACGAATGCTTACACACTAGATTTACCGAGTACAGTGCGGAATCACAAGATTGTCCATCTGTCGCTTCTCGATCGCTACACACCATCAGTCGGAGGTTAGTCATCATCAGAACCGCACCCAATGATAGTCGAGGAAACGGAGGAATGGGAAGTCGACCCCACACTCAACTCCAGGCAGCGCTATCGGGAGCTGCATTATCTCGTCCAATGGGCCGGTTACAACCATATATGCACCAGCTGGGAGCCGCCGGAACACATTGAAAACGCCCAAGATCTAGTTGACAAGTTTCACCGCGAGCGTCCGGATCAGCCCGGGAGTAGGGGTATAGAGTCGGGGGTGGAGATATGGAGGACACAGAAGCAGTTTGGACATTTCATTTTACTTGTTTCTTCTTTTCCTTCTCATCTCTTTTGATTGGATTTCAGCCCGGTATAATGGCATCGGCACGAGCTTTACATCCCAGCAATGGAGGTGGAGTGTCCCCGTGTGCCGAATCCTCTGAAAGGTCGCCATTGAGCGTCCCGATCGGTTGTGGGACTTATGGGTTCGTACGATTGCGTATGTAGGATGATTGTTTCATTCTTTGTTTCCTTTCCTTAGTTTCTCTTATATACTGGCTTTGGCCGCCCAGGAGGTCTGCGCCTAGAGAAGGGGATAATGTAACAGCGACACGTGACCCGAGGCCGGGTAAGCGCCATTGCATACCGATCGCCCGGTACGACACTTAGATCAGTATCGAATATCTTACCACTATACTCTCCATCTATACTCACTCGCTCTCGTGTGCAACCGTATACCATCTCATACGTCTGCGGTGAGACGTAGGCATACGCGTCCTTCCAGTAGATTCTCTATGAACTCCCTCTACATGTTATTCAACAAAATCACTCTGTCTACCTTTCAGTGGACTAGACAATGCACTCAAACAATGTCACCTGAAGAAGGGTACTTTCAACCACAGACAGCATTCAAGACTGTGAGGACCAAAGTGGACAATCTGTTGGCACAGGAATTCCATCAGTTATAGGAACATATGATTTGTGAAACTTGTGCTGAAATAGAAGTCCTGCTGCATAAGGCTGACACGCTTTCGACAACAAAGTTTTGCCAATTTCAGGTGTGCCTGAATACGGTATGACCACCAGTAACCATTTGGTCAGATAGGAATTATCAGCAGGCAATAGGGCGATTGAAGTGTGATATCCATCATGTGACACCTGGCAAACATACAGTTTTTGAAAGATTACCCAAATACAATGACCTACAACAAATTCAGAAAACCAGGACTAAGGCAGCTAGTTCATAAAGCAACATTTGCCATAGTACTTAACATTCTGAGAATGGCTGGTGTAGATGATACTTGCAAGTTGGACAATGTCACAGCCGACAAGCGAGTACAGTTTCTGACTTGAATGTCTGATGATGAGACAGACACAGCAACCCGGTGCTTCGCAGATATGGAGTGTACATCTGATCAGCTGGAGAGAGATATCTATTGGGACAACTCAGAGAAGCGGAAGTGGGTCAAGAAAGGAGTATCTATATGCGTGATTCAGTATAAGATGTGGTGCGAGCATTCGGGTATTCAGGAGCTCAGAGAAACCACCGAACAATGCTAATGACTTTTTACATTTGGTAATTTCTATCTTGTTAGCCACATATCAAAGTGAATTTTGTGAATACATACCAGTGATAGTTGTACGACACATATTTTTGAATAACATAAGACCAGACATGTGCGTGTTTAATGGTGGCATGAGGCCAAGTGACGGGTCACAGCCATTCAATATAGTCGACTCACCACGCGTGTTAGATCTCTTGCTATAATCTTACCCTTCCAGCTACACCAAATATCGGTGACATTCACTTTTGCAACATTATTCTGATGATTACCACACATATGCCTTTAATGCCAAGTGCTGACACATGTGCCCTTACACTGTGTTCACTTTTTCACTCAACAGATATGTTTCACTGTGGGGAATTAATCAATTGTATCACTCTCCCAAACCAAGATATTTGACGTTTACAATTGAGAATTCTGGCTTCCAAAGAGATAGTACGGCATTATATCTGCCAAGCACATACTGTTGATTATTACATCATAGTATTGCGCCACCTGATGGTTGCATAGTAGAGTTCCGAGACTACATTGTGCACACGGGGCTTCACTGGCAATAACCACAATTATCAAGCTTTACAAGATGCGGGTATTGAACATTACCAACAGCGGAAGTTAACGAAGATCGATTTATTCTGTTTGAATACCATTTCTACAAAGGAATCAACCAGATTCATGAGTTGGATAGCATATAATGGAGGGAGGGAACTTAGTGCTGGAACTGGCTATATCGAGAACCAAGAGCAAAGCCGACAGATGATTAATGTGTTTGTACAGTTGTGGCTACATTCCTCCAAATAGAGTGAAATGAATCATTTCAAGATTGAATGTAAACCTAACCTCCTAGCAACATCGAAGAAACCCAATTCCTGTAGCATTCCTCTGCAAACAAACAAGCTGCACTATACAAGCAAAGTATGCCTTTGGTAATCAAGGAAACTTGGAACAATAGCCATTATGCAAGAGGCTCAGCCTACAAATGAATCAATCCTACTGCAACAAACACTGTCTCAGTGAAGTGCATATAGACTCCTGACCATTGAAGCATCTCAATTGTGACTGGCAATATCATAAACACAACCTGCCTACAAATGGTGAGAGTCTATGAATAATGTAATCATAGTGCCAAGAATGTCAGCATTTGTGAAGTGCAGTTACAGGGAGGACACTGCACCATTAGACTACATTCAGGATCACATGGGTTCCCTTGAATGAAGTAAACTTATAGTGGCAATTAATTGGGCATTGTGAAGTGTATATATTTTTCTGACATATACCATTCTGGAGATCCACTATGATGAGTACAATGGCCCCTCAGAGCACAATAATTATGGGCAATTTAAGTCCATGTATGATATCAACGATTTTCATCTGCAATAATGATGAAGGCAATCAGCACAGTACATGACTATTATTGTCTACAGACTAAATTGATTCTGCAAATCAAGAAGCAACATGTATAGGACCAGAAGGGAGTCGAGCCAGGGAACCAAGAAGCCAAAATTTTCGTCAGGAGACTGCATTATGATTAAAAACAGCCACCTCCAGAGGAACCGCTACCAAGAATCCAATTTGGGAATTCAATCAATCGATCAGCGATGGATCATAGTAGTGTTATTGTGCAGGCTGGGACACAATCCACGGTGCTCAGTCAATATGTATCTGTAACACCAAAATCAGCTTAACGTATTGTCAAGTTGCTGATATTACCCGTCCTTATGGTGGTATGGAGTGGATTCAGAATGACAAATTTATCTACTGGATGCACCCATCTCACCGGATGAGATGGTACAGAACAGGGCCAGTTTATCACCCGAACACAGTAATGTTCGAACGTTCACTGGGCACTGCGGTGTCCATTATGACCAGCATCATCAATCGTCTGGACTGTTATAGTACATACCTCTCCAGGAGAAACCAACTTGGGGGCCTCATGATGACTGCTAACTACATGGCGGGAATTTTGGCATTTACAAAATGGTCTGGAATTGATTCCAGGTTGCTGGGAGGTGCCGTGCAGAAACCTATAGAGGCGGTATTGTGTGCCAGTATCAGGAAGAATGCTCACATGTGGAATATGCAAGCGAGGAGCAGTGGTGGTTGATGCAGCAGAAGGGTGAAAACATAGGGATCCTGAACGACTGCTACTGCTTTGCGGAGTCTTCAACACTGTGACTGGCTGGTTGGGGTTGCCTCCTTTGTGAGCGAACTGTTAATGACAAGATCTCCTGGATATTCCCTTCCACTGCTTCCATCTTTTCTTTTATTCCTTGGGCAACACAGATGGAGCAGATTCAGGGATGTTCATATCTGTGCAGGCCTGCCATTTGGAGAAGATCCCCACCCATGGATGATAAATAACAGTGGTAAAGTGCAATTAGAACTGTGGAAACCTTACATACTACAAGTTGAAGCCCCAGAACGTATATGCCATATAGTCCGACCATGGAAGAACTCCCAGAAGATTCATCGTATTCACTGAATACAAGTGTGTATGGAATAACAGCCAAGAGACATAATTGCAGACGGTCCTGCCAAAGGATACTTTGGTGAAATGGGGCTGTCATTGGGAGAATGGGATTTGGATTTATGAATGCCTTATACTCATTCCACACATGGTGAGAGATGGAGGATAATCACTCCTTGACCATTGAGGGATTGACAAAGTGAGGTGGAAATATACCTCGATTGATACACTTACCATCAATAACAATCTGCAAGAGAAGCACATCAATGTCAAGATGCAGATATACCAACTGGAGGCCTTGCCATAGTCAGTACAATCCTGACTACAATTCAAGAAACCAAATCACACACCATATGCCAGTCATTGAAATCCTGATTACAATGGCCAATAATATGTCATATACAATGACCAAGATAATGGTGATTAACATACCAAATATGATTTCGTATCTGTATGGAAGTTACATTACAAAAATTACCTGCCAGAATCAGATCCCAAATCATGATTAGTGATAGCAACCAACTCACTAACGATGACAATTGACCACATCCATTCAACATGGTTATGAACCCAGGCAATCGATATTCCCTAGGAAGTCATGTCAGATATGTTGCCCATGGAGCATGCAATTTCGAAAGAGTGGGATAAAAATAGTGGAATGGCAACGCTGAGTTCAAATGATGACAATAACAGAAATATGGTAATGAAGTACCGGGTGATATATTCATCACTTCAGATCTCTAGCTGTGGCATGTGCACCAGGATATGAATCGACTAGTGAACTCAGAGAAAGAAGCGCAGTGCACTGAGTCTAGTCATCACAAGTATACCTGCAGATGAATCAACAAACACACCTGGTGGAGAGCCAAGGAGCAAGCCCTGCAATGGGAGAAGAGAAGTGCACCTAGCATATAATTGATGTCCCGTAGTCCTTGCAAATACAGCTACAGAACCAGTTCCAAAGAGTGACCATGTCGAGACGCTGAATGGAATTGAATTTGACCAATGCGCATGGCAAATAGCCTACCAAATAGCATTGCGAGAGACTGTAGGTATACCCCCATGAAGACATGATTACAAACACCTTAAAAAGAAGGATATCACTGACAAAGATCTTCATATTGAGTTCCAACTGGCCAATTACTAGCATTCTTACCCAACTAAAGAATGGCCTGAGATGATTACCAGATGGGTTACCACATGATCAAGAAACTATCGCCAAATCACCTACCCAGAGACCAACCAATTGCAAACCTAAAAGCTAAGGAATATTCCCCGCAAGCTTCCAACCACGACAAGCCAAGAGTACTCGATGAATAGTGGTCAGAAGCTGGTATTCAAATGAGTATCGCAGACACATCCATTTCTGAGATTCTACTGAGTCCGGAGGTTATACCTGCTGAAGCACTCCATGTAGCTTCAAGAGAGGGCAGTTGCACTCCAATGTGTGATGAATAACCATCAGTAGAGAAGATGACTTAGTAGATATTGATGACTGAGATGAGACAATACAAGATTGACAGAAACAACTGGTGATCACTGTCAGCTGTGAATGATTCTGGGAGTGGAATCTCACATCAATACCAAGTCAAGTGCAGAAGATCAACCTCCCTGAAGAGTCCAACCAGGACCTACACTGAGATTAGAGCTATCAGAGTGGTAGTCCAGGGGAGATTGATTGCTGGATGTGTTCAGGAGAGGAGATACAGAAGATATGCTGACCGACTCATGGAAGAGGACATACAAGGCCTATAGAGTTTCCGAACTTGGGACTGGAGGAAATGTAATCAATTGTGTGTTCCTTTCATCTGTTTCACTCATCTCTTCCATTCTCCATACTGTACTACTTCTTTTGAATCTTTGTCCTGCATGAATAGCATTGGGATGGGTGTTATCAACTCCAGACCTCAGTCAATGCATGGTGGATTATCCCAAGTCACAGTATAAGCAAAAAGGTTATGGTATGATACCAATTGGTATCGGGTCTTTGGAGTTGGTATAGTTACATATGTGACATGATTGTTTAATCCTTTCATTTCCATTTCTCATTCAAGGTATACACTGCCCAGGAGATCTGCAGATACGAAGGGGAATAATGAAACAGCGGCGGGAGATGGCGGGCCTCGTACGGGTCATTGAATATTGGTGGCTCACCATAATTGTTAAGATTTGTCTCCTAGTAGCGATAATCATACTTGCTTATGATTACAAGATGCATACAAATCCACGATATGGATAACACCTCTGCATGTATCCTTCGAGTGGTCAGTATTTTGCACTTTAGCGGGAGTTCATATTAGTCGAGCAAAGTAAAGGTAGGAGGTTCACACCCAGATTGTGTGGGAGGCATGCGTATTTGTTACGTGCGGCAGGTGATAGTCAATATGCGATAAAGAGGACTCTTCGCTCCTACCTGTAACAGGCTAGGATACAGCAGAGCATGTTCCGGTCGGAGAACTGTCTCGACGTTAGCATGACGTAACTGAGGCATTAATGATATAGGCTGAGAGCCCAAAGCAAACACTGTTCATAAGTTTGATTAGACTGGATCGCAATGTTACCTTGAATCGGATATGAGCTTATGCATCAATAATCCAGATTGGCATAGTATCGGTTGGTGGCTGATTAAATCTATGACGCGATGAGTTTACTCATGCAGATGAGGGATTTAAGAGGCGATAAGCTTCATCAAATTGGTTGGTGGAAGTTCCAACTACCAACTGATACGAATGCGCGGAGTCTAAATTAAGTCCGTCTTTGCAGGCGACGGATGGCATGATTGTCAGGAACGTAATTCTTATAAACCACATTGCACAAGCACATCAATGATAAGGATAAATTGTTGTGGATATAGCAGCTAGACGTGGGGGCTTAGGATATTGCTATAAAGAGACAGCATTGTCGCGAGGGAAGTGAAGAAGGCAAGCAGCAAGACAAACATTCAATGCAGAGCACCGAAGACGATCTTAAAATATTATTAAGAATTCTATCAATTATCAAAAAACTCTTTCACGATTACTTCTATAATTCACATTCGTGATTACCCCTTGTGTGCCTGGCCACAGGTACACACCATCCGAGTAAGCACTACAACAAATTGTCGAGTCTTTTGGCAATCTTCTTTACGCTTTGGAAGAGCACCGTTTAACCCATACTTACCGCGTGGTTTTTCGTTTCTGCAAACTGCTAGGTATCAATTACCTGGTGCTGAGATATCTGAATACCGGAGCATCACCATGAGAAGAGTTTTGGGAGGATTGGTTGTTCGACGGGGAAACGTGATTTACCTCGATCGAGGAGACGGCCTGTGGAGCCGTTATCAAATGGTAGCTCTTGCAATGCAGGTGCAAGAGCTTGAGTTTTAGGATAAAACGAGGAAAGAAAGAGATACTTAGATAGGCGGCTGTTCCTAGTTCAATAAATGTTGTATTGATTATTGGGATTAAGAACCCCCATAACAGTACAATATTTTAAGTACTCTATACTGTATCTGAAGTTGGAGATTATATGACTGAAGAACAGTTACAAGTTTACTTGATACTATATAATACAGGAGCATTCCTGTATCAATTACTGAACAATCCACACCTATACCCCATCTTAACACCAAGGTCAAGGACAACCAGCGTATATGAGTTCTGAGTGTATAGATTCTGAGAATCAGTTCTGTTGCGTCTACCTTGGACAAAGGACCTGTCCACAACAGTTTTTCAGACAAAACTGTTTTAGCGCACATTGCCAGATTAAGGTTATCAACGAAGCAAGCCCATCAGTATATTGTCAACTCTGCGATTGTTTGTCAAGGTGTTATGCCTAAAAGTATATCGGAAGAATTGCACCTCGGAATTGTTTTATATTCCAAAGATATTGCAGGGACCATTGCCCTTCTCAGGACTGTCCCCATCTACAAGAAACTACGATCGACAATATCGAAATACCAGGAAAAATTGACTATTGTCATATAGTTGATAATAGCAGCCCCAAGGAGACGGTTGATGTACAACAGCAAGGCGTTAGCGCCCAGCAGCTCAAGGATAGAGAAGCCTCAATCCCCAGCGGGAAGGGTTATCCCAGAATGGTGCCAAAGCTATCAAAGGAGAATAGAAGAGGCCCGAAGGGAATACTTGCTACTTAAAGATCACGAAGAGCCAGAGGAAGCAGTGAGCGGCCAAGGGGAAATAGTAATGAAGGAAGCGGATTCTGACTTAGTGCAGCAGCAATTGTCGGAACTCGGTCAACAAGTCGTCCATGTAATACAGGCATGTAACGAGGAAAAAGATATCCCGGAGTAAGAGTTCGAGACCCTAAAAATTGGAATCCTAATAATGCAAAGTCAGTGACTTACCGAAAAAGTTAGGCTAGATTCAGAGGTTTCTGGAGTTGTTTCGATAATGCACTTTCAGCAGGCAATTTTGCAAGAAATTCGCTTCGGAATACATATCATACAATGACAAGACAATCAGATAGTGAGCGAGGCTACGGACTTGTTTGCCAGAGTACGCCGAGAACAAGAAGCGATGACCAAAAGAATTTCCGATAACAGCTTACATATTCTTGCTATTAAATCATCGAATCAAGCAATTCAAAAATCATTGGCTACGGTTACTCTTAGAATCGATGAAGATAATAATGCAATGGTGGCTATTACTACATCATCACAAAATATGACGACGAAAAAAGAGCTAGGTCAACATCCAAGCTTGATGGAAGATCAGTTGGCTCAGGCAGAAGATATTAATACAGGGTTAACTACAGCAATGGAAGCTTATAAGGTTTCCGAGTCTACACCTTTTCACGCTTAACCAGCAGCAGGGCCTTCAGGTACCCAGAGTTGGATGCACCCTCAGAGAGTAGCAGCAATGGGTCAGTTATCAGCGTCAGTATCTAGTCTTAGAGATACTGAGAGTGGAATATCTTGGAGAGCCCAGTTAAGAGGAGGTGCGGGTACTGATGGTTGAGCGGCCGGAAACCAGGACTGTGCAGCGGACAGAGGCCAGGACCGCAGAGCAGCCGGAGGCCAGGACGGTGGAGCATCCAGAGGCCAGGACGGTGGAATACGGGGTCCGCCATCACCACCAGATCCACCGCCATCTAATCATGGAGGAGCAGGCGGAAGGCGAATGTAAAGACGACAAAGCCAAATCAAAGAGTTGGAATTTGCCAAACCAATGAAAATCAAGGAACCCAAGCAATTTGAAGGGAAACCAGGAGATGATTTTGATACTTGGTGGATATTGGTACATGTTTATATCGAGGATCAGCCAGAAATATTCCCTATGGATGAGAGAACCATGGATTGGATTGGATCGTTAATGGATAAATATGCTGCAGCCTGGCATATTCAGTGGCTAAAGGGAACCCCAAACGGAACGCATCCAAAGTCAATGATGGGCTATGTTAATGCCCTTAAGCTCAGATTCGAGGATCGGGACGCCAAAGATGAGGTTTATTCTGACCAAGATCAAGTGCGATATGAAGGATGCATTAGAGATATGTTTACCAAGATCCAAAGGTATAATGATAAGGCGTTAGTGTCCGGTGCAGCCTTCAAAAAGTTAATCCTGGAATGACTTCCACAGAAGATTCTCAAACAGATGCATACTGTGGATTCAACCGGGAAAACAGACCAAGCAATCATTACGATCATTACCAATGCCGGGAGAACGGCTGAAAAATGGGAAGCGGCTCGAAAAAACCTCGGCCTTAAGGTTTCCCTCAGATCCCATGAGAAATCTGAAGGCAAAAATGAACGCAAGAATAAAGAGAATATCACAACAAAGGAACAAAGATCCGACAATAAGTTTAAAAAGGATCAGTGTAAGAAAATGGATCAACCAGATAGGAAAACCTATAAGGAGACCAAGGGTATAGACTCCGCGGAAGTAGAGAGAAGCAACGCTGCGGGGGAATGCTTAAGATGTGCCTGGCCCTCAGACAGAAAGGGCAGCCATCGAGTTAAGGACTGCAAAAGGCCGATCAAGCTACATCAAGGAACTGCGAGCTATCCAAAGAGCGAATAATACAAGAAAATGAAGATCGCTGGGCTACGGATGGATAGCGATGTTGAAGAGGATGGTAATACGGACAGTGACTCGGACTCGGATGAAGATACTCACGATTTGGAAGATAAAGATACCGATGGTTCAGCGGATGAAGAATCAGAAGAGGAAGTACTGGATAACTCGGAAATGGAAGAGTATATGGAAGAAATGAATTGGTGGGAGCCAGAGTCAGAATCAGAGTCAGATTAAAATGCCACATTAAGCTTTTAGGTCGAAAATTAATGTTTTAACATACCTAACAAGAGTTAAGAAGACCTTTGTATTTTCGTTTCTTTCCCTCTGAGGAAGACCGGAAGGTTGAAACCGCCGGTCAGTACGGGAATATGATGAAACATAATTACAACATACTCCTTTATATATCTTACGACATATATCACCTTTACTTTTACCTGTTGTGGTAACGCTATTGTTGAATGGATAGCGATGTCTAAGCGCAAAGCATCAGAACCTTTACAAAGGGATTCCAAGAAAATCAATGCTTCTACCGATTTTGTTTATTATCACTCTGCATCTACACCAAAAATCAAGAAGGTATCTTCCACACACATCGGCAAGAGACCTATATATAGGTTTTTCATCATCCATAATGCACAGTATTGTGCATTACGATTTATGTTAGATTTGGGAAGTACGTCCTTTGTCATTTCACCAGAGGCGGCTGAAGCTTTTGCCATACTAGTGGTCAAAAGACTTAAACCTATTCAAACTAAGGATGTTTCGGGGAAAGAGATTTCTACGGAAGGACTGTTTACATTACCTCTTGGATTATCCTATGGCAATCATAGATCATTCAATGAGGAAGAGCATGCGTTCGAAGTGTTAAAAACTTCGGGAGATTATGATGCACTTATACCAGCGTGGTATTGAGAGAAGCATCCGGCCAGAGGGACCATGACCAGCCATCTACACTTTCCACATTGTACGAACAAGTGTTACAGACATGGCAAATTACACCCCGAATATTCGATACCTTACGATAAAAGAGATTCGCTAAGCGATAAGGCCATCCATATAGGAGCAGTGGTTATGAATAACCTGTCCTCGCTCCAGAAACTGCCACCTCAATATGATAAGTTTATGCTTTTATTTGATCCGGAACAGACAGAAAAGTTACCGGATAATAGAGGTAGTCATCACAGAATTGAGGTATTTGGTTCAGAAGACAAGCTTCGAATGGGACCTATATACCAATTATCACAAGAAGAAGAAAAACTGTTGGATCAGTACCTGGAGGAAATGATTATGGAAGGAATGATACATCCATCCAGTGATACAGTAGGAAGCCCGATCCCATTTGTACCGAAACCAAATGGCAGGGGGTTGCAGGTGTGCATTGATTACAGACATGTCAATGATTATATGAAAAAGGATCGAACACCCTTACCAATAATTGAAGAACTCCAAAACAGGCCAAGAGAAGCAACTTTTATTACCAAAGTCGATCTTAAATCAAGGTTTTATTTAATCAGAATGGCCTTGAGACATGAGAAGTTTACGGCCTTTTATACTGAGTTTGGCTTATACGAATATATGGTAATGCCATTCGGATTATGCAATGCACCAGCCACATTTCCAAGTGAAATCAATAGAATTTTACGCCCTTTGCTAGGAATCGAATTGGGAATCAATACAAAACCCCATGTTGATGAAGACGATGGAATGGTAGTTGATGGTTATATCTATGACATATTAATTGCAACCAAGGGGTCACTAGATAAATACCATAGGCAGGTTTTGAAGGTCTTTCAGCTACTCATGGACAATAATATGGGCATCGAAATTGATAAGTGCGTTTTCGATGCTACCAAAACCACTGTTCTAGGGTTCATAGTAAGCGGTAGTGGTTACCCAATGGATCCGGATGAAGCTAAAGCAATTGTTGATTGGCCCTGACCGAAGTTAAGGAAGGAGGTTCAACAACCATCAGGGTTATGGAATTTTTACCGCCGGTTTATTCATAACTTCTCAGGAATAGTTTCACCAATCACCAACCTACTTAGACAGGAAGTTAATTTCGCCTGGGGGGAAGCGCAAGAGGCAGCATTTCTGAAAATATCTATTCTATTGACGTCAGGAAAAACTGCTATACTTAGGCACTACAATCCAGATAGACCAGCACTTCTGGAAACAGATGCATCAGATTTCGCTATAGCAGGCATCTTATCACCAAAGTTTGAGGATGGCAAGATTCATCCAGTCCGTGTTGTGTCAGGGAAATTGAATCCAGCGGAATTAAATACCGAAGTCTACGATAAGGAAATGCTGGCAGTGGTCTATTCGTTGAATGACAATGGACACTTCCTACACGGTGCAGTTCATAAGAGAACGAATTATTCTGACAATCAAAATTTGACATATTTCAAAACGGCAGTCCTGCTTAACCGACGTCAGGCTAGATGGGCAGAGCAATCAAAACAGGACAATTTCGAGTTGCTCTACCGAAAAGACACGTCAAACACCAAAGCAGATATACTTTCTAGGTGACTGGCATTCACTTCGAAAGAAGGGGGTGAAACTTCAGCATCAAATCAGACCATGCTATGAAAAGAACAATGGCTAGAAGTTGGAGCTATGCAAATAGATAATGACGACGTCGAAGTAATTCAATTATCAGCATTAGATATTGAGGCCTTACTGCAAAAGGCAAAAGCAGTGACTCAGGAGAAAGCTTTGCTTGATAATAGTTACCGAGATATTTGCAAACAAATAACTGAGGAAGGGAACGTCGACAAAGGATATGCAATAAAAGAAGATCTACTATGCTATAGGAATAGGATTTACATCCCAAATAGAATGCGACCAAGGGTTATTAAATCAGAGCATGATTCAAAGGTGGCGGGTCATTTTGCAAGAGAATGCACGATGGAGTTGATTTCCAAGAATTTGTATTGGCCTGATATGGAACGAGATATACCAAGGCAGTGTAACAAATGCGATATCTGTCAAATGACGAAAGCACCCAGACACGCGAAGCAAGGGCTCCTTCATCCACTCGAATTGCCATGTAAACCATGGACGCACATAAGCACAGATTTCATTACCGACCTACCAGAATCTGAAGGAGCAAGAATGATATTAGTAGTGGTGGACCGGTTCTCGAAGATGGCACATTTCATACCAACTGAGAAAAAGGATTCCCCGACAGTTGCAAGGACATATCTAGACATTGTATGGAAATACCACGGCTTTCCAGAGGATGTAGTTTCAGATAAGGATTCCACGTTTTCCGGAAGCTTTTTTACCGACCGATATAGCTAATTAAGAGTTCAATGAACCATTTCAACACCCTACCATCCGCAAACCGATGGCCAGACGCATTGAATTGATCAGGTAATAGAGTCATATCTGCGTTCTTATTGCAACTACAAACAGAACGATTGGGCGTCTATGCTAGCAATGCCAGGCTACACTTATAATAATTCTAAACATTCGTCGACCAAAAATTCGCCTTTCTACGCCAATCATAGTTTCGAACCTTGAATGAATTGGCCAACGGCAATCCAGTTTAAACATCCAGCGTCGGAACTATTTGGCCATTATATTAATGAAGTTCATAGGAAGCCGAGAGAGAGACCGGAAGAATCGGTTCACAGAATGAAGAAATATCACAATAAGAAACGGAAATCGATTGAACCATTCAAGCAGGGAGAATTGGTTATGCTTGATGGGAGAAATATTTGAGCAAAGCACCGGTGCAAGAAACTCGAAGATACGATGTTAGGACCTTTTGAAGTTGTTTCAGTAGGGAGCAATCTCATGTACCCCACACTTCAGCAACCCCATGCTTGGAAAATTCATTCAGTATTCAACATCGATTTATTCGAACAATAAAAGGGAACAGACACTAAGAAACAAGTACAAGAGATTTAGGCCGATGGTAACGACTGGGTGATGGAATTTATAATCGCCAGTGGACATTCAGACGATAATTCATGACATCATGTGTTTTTGGTTGAATGGATGGACTTTGCGCATGAAGAAAATATGTGGGAAACATTTGATTCAATAGCAGAGAGCAATTCAAATCGCTCGAGGATTATTATAAGAAAAATCCAATCGTAGAAAAAGAGAGAAGGTTTACTAGCGGAAAGAAGAGAAAGATATTGCAAAATTAAATAGGTGTTTCATTTTGTGTATTGGAATTGCGGGTGTTGCATTGTTATGTTGCTTTAATTGGTTTGACGGAGCACCGTTGAGGCCACCGGTCTTGGAGAAGGGGGCGATGTTACAGGTTGTCTCCTAGTAGCAATAATGATACTTGCTTATGATTACAAGATGCATACATATCCACGATATGCATAACACCTATGCATGTATCATTCGAGTGGTCAGTATTACGCTCTTTAGCGGAGTTCATATTAGTTGCGCGAAGTAGAGGTACTTGGTTCACACCCAGATTCTTTGAGGGGCATGCGGATTTGTTACGCACGGCAGTTGATAGTCAATATGCGATAACGAGGACTCTTCGCTCCCACCTGAAACAGGCTAGGATACAGCGGAGCACGTTCCCGTTGGAGAACAGTCTCGATCTTAGCATTATGTAACTGAGGGATTAATGACGTACGCTTAGAGCCTAGAGCAAACACTATTTGTTAGTTTGATTATTCTGGATTGCAATGTAACCATGAATCGGATACGAGTTTACGCGTCAATAATCCATGTTGGCATAGTACCGGTATGTCGCCGATTAAATGTATGACGCAATTAAATAACCCATGCAGATGAGGGATTTGAGAGGTGATAAGCTTCATCAACTTGGTTGCTGGAAGGTCCAACTACCGACTGATACGGATGCGCGGAGTCTAAATTAAGTCCGTCTTTCCATGCGATGGTTGGCCTGATTGTCAGGAGTGTGATGCTTTCAAACCACATTGCACAAGCACATCGACGATGAGGGTAAATTGTTGTGGGTATTGCAGCTAAGCGTGGGGGCTTAGGATGTTGCTATAAAGAGACAGCATTGTCGCGAGGGAAGTGATGAAGGCAAGCAGCAGGACAAACATCCAACACAGAGCACCGAAGATGATCTTAAAATATTATTAAGAATTCTATTTATTATCAAAAAACACTTTCCCGATTACTTCTGTAATTCACATTTGTGAATACCCCTTGTATGCCTGGTCACAGGTATAAACCATCCGAGTACGCACTACCACAAATTGTCCAGACTTTCGGCAATCTGCTTTACACTTTGGAAGAGTACCATTCAACCCACACTTACCAAGTGGTTTCTCGATTCTGCGAACTTGAAGCTATTGATTACATGCTGCTGAGATATCTGAATACTGGAGTAAAACCCGTCGAGGAGTTTTCCGACAATTGGTTGTTCGACGGGGAAATGTAATCTACCTTTATCGAGGAGACGGCCTGTGGACATCAGCAACAACTCTAGTTTCCGTCAGAAACACCCGGGTGTTGCGGACGGCTCTGACGGCTCTGACGGAACCTCGTACCCTCTGACGGAGAATTACACGCTACCCGTCGCCCAGGCGACGGGGTCGCATTGCATACATACCTCCTTTACTTTGTGGTGACGTTTACGCACCATCAGAAGGACA
>Ga0307515_10000196_pt1 | contig 148117 bp, 201 predicted proteins | sample 17_EM_MG_FD_194513 | JGI IMG/M metagenome (GOLD analysis project Ga0307515, IMG submission 194513) | Populus trichocarpa ectomycorrhiza microbial communities from riparian zone in the Pacific Northwest, United States - 17_EM | ecosystem: Host-associated > Plants > Roots > Unclassified... | reverse complement strand
CCCCCCCCCCCCCCGATTCTCTGAAAGTCCGAACTCTTCGAATATCGCAGCATCTTTCCTCGAGATCTCTAGAAGATGTTCCAGAGCCTTTTCCGATCAAGCACACCAAATCTCTGACAATTCCGAAAGCCTAGAACTCCAGAAACTACTCTCGAACTCTGCTGCAAGACTCCAAGTCTGTTGATCAACATCCTTCCTCTTTTGATTGAGATTTTCCCACGGTTGCTACACCTGGCTCAACGGCCTCACTTCTTCATCACCTTTCCCCCCTGAACCACCCCTTTCCTTCTATGTTATTCTTATGTTAGTTTCTCTGCCTTTTTCCTTGGTCCCCCATTTTTTTCCATTGTTTTAGGCTTTACTGTTCCGAGAGCACCAGCCAATGGTTGTTCCCCTTTTTCCTCCCTCTTTCTTTCTCTGTGTAGCACTCTCCTTACCCTATATAAACCCTTTAGTAGCTACCCAGAAAGGCAAGAGGGCGCAGTTGCCCCTTCACCCCAGTCTCTTGTCTCAGTCACTAAAAGTTTTTGGAAGTCCTAGTCTCAGTCCAGGAGTCTTGCTATTGTCTTAGAAGTCTCGCTACCCTTGTCTCCAAGCTTCCCCTATCGTCGCTATCCCTCCTCAACTCTCGCTCTCATCGTTCTATCCTCAAAACTATCTTCGAATACTCCCCTCTTGCTGTTTCTCGCCTCTATACTCACCTTCAAGTGCTCCTTAGCCTCTCAAACCTCTTGCCTAGTTCTAGGACCCTCAGGCAACCCTCTCTGCACTCTCCTCAACCCCCCCTAAGCTTTTGGAAGTCCCTCAGAACTCTCACTACCTTTCGAAGATTTCTTCGAAAGTTCCGAACCAAGTATCCTTTGCACAACTGGTCCAACCCTACCTTCACCTGGTGCCTTCTCTCTCCCCTCTGTTCCCACTGGCTGAGAGTTGGTGTCAACTCACTGTCTTACTGCGTAATGGGACCCGGCCCTTCAGCCTAGGCAAGTCTGTGATCTACTATGGACCTCCCGTTCTCCAAGAAGGATCTATACTCAGGCATCCAATACCCCACAAGCAGGACATGTTGGAAGGTACTGAATTAGCTCGGTGGAGCTTCCCTCCCCAACGGCAAGGAAGACGGTGAAGTATAGATTATATTTATGTGGTTTTATTCATTTATGCCCCTATTTCTCTCCTGTTTCGCGATTATGAGCGCTATGCACATTTCTATTCTTTTATTGTTTATTAGAACTTGTTTCGTTCTCACAACCCACATTCTTTCTGTTCAATTATTCATCATTTCCACACTCCCTGTTTCTTTGATTATTTTGGATATTTCTTCCTATTCCAGACATTTGTAGGATTCCACCTAAAGGAGACAACTCAGGGCCACTCTCGTGTATTTATACATAGTAGACAGTGGCTGAGTCTCCTCAGCTTTGTTATCTTAGGAAATCCTCTGCCCTATTTCGCCTCATTGTGATTTAGGTCAAGTCTAGAGCTCTTCCTCAAGAGACCCTTCACACCTACTCCGTTCTCCTTCCACTCAGGCACTTGCAAAGCCACTAGGCTATTAGGGTACATCCCTTCTTAGAATCCTAGGTGAGCCTTGTCACTGTGGGAACTCACACACATGACCGGCAGTATGTGCCAGTACCATCGTGCGTGATCTCAAATTTTTGTTACTGATGGATCAGTGCACTTTTTTACTGGAGAATAAGTATGTCCACGGATACTTGCTGTAGGTACTGGGGTCATCAGACGCGGCGTCTTCGTTACATGGAAGGCAACCGGCCGGTAGGCGAGTGTGAGACACCTTCGCCTATAAATCCCCCATCATCCCTCGCTCTCTCTGCCGGCCTCCTCCCCCCCCCATGTCAAGGATGCCAGTGTCCTCCACTTGCACAGAAAGAAGGGTGAGTGCTTCGTGTCTGACACCAGTCCCTCTGTAATTAGCCATTAATTCGGTCCGGTAATTTGGTAGAGCGGAGAAAGGCCACGCTGAGGGAAGTGCGGGCTGCATTGCCTGGCAATCCACCAGCTAGGCCCAACTTTCCCCCATCCTCCTCTTCGCTACTGTCTTGATCTGAGCCTGCCGACCACCCGCACCTTACCAACTGAACTGAAGATGTCACTCCGGTCAACAATGCGCCCCCAGTCATGTACCAAAGATTTCCACCCCTCCATCGCACGCACAAGAATAACTACATACGGACGTGGCTGTGATCCGTAGGATCCATTTTGGTAAAGTCCAACAACAGTGCGTGCTGCAAAGGCTGGAGAACATTTTGTTGATCTGAATTGATGGCAGGTTTTCGGAGTGGGACTCGATAGCTAGGCCACGGACATAGGTGAAAATGTATGTATATAGATCGGATGTCGGGTGGTCGTGGCGCTGCCTGCCCGCCGCTCGTTTTGAAGCTCTCGTTCCGAAACTGTGTGGCACCAGCGGCTGTCGCAACTTCATTGTCTGCTCAAATTTTTATCCGTTTGCACCTAGCTAGTTGCCTAAGTACTCCGATAGATCTGAATTAATTCAAGTGATTTCGGCTCTCGCATCTCCAGTTTGGTGCTCGGTGCTGGTGCCGGCTGTGTACTGATTGCTATGAGGTTTATCAGTGTATGTAAAGTACCCAGAAGTACTCGTATCTGTACTGGTAGATCAGTACCTCTACGCCTGATGATCAGTTGCCATAGTACTGAATCTGACATTTTTTTTGTACTGCAAGTGCACCGAAAGCGACTGATACAAGTACATCGGGATCAGTACCTGAGCGCATTATCTCTCACACTGCTCGCAGTACCACTCGGACTGATTGCGACACGCCAATGTACTGGTCAAATCACGAACAATCAGTACCTTCTTTTCCCACAGTGTGTGTTTCATTAGGGTTGAAGCACTCATCAGTCTCCATTCAGCAAAGACCCCAATTGCTTGGAACACCCGTTCGATTTGTCTTTTTGTGGACACAGAAACAACCTACTGGAGAGTTGTAGTGGGACTACAGCTGGTCTAGGAGACGCAGTATACTCCAAGAGTGTTGGGGTAGAGTGGCCCTGACAATAAGCAAAATAAAAGTTTTCAAAATCAATGTCCTGACACCTGACAGGTGGTGACAAACAACAGTTGAGCAGTGGTAGGAATTTCTCTACAACTGGAACACCTCCCTAAACACCCCTAATAACACAGGCTGAAGGACCCCTCAGCTCAGGTTTTCCCAACCCAAAAGAGACACTTACAACTCTCATGAAAAGTTGAGAAAGAGTTAGGGACCCAGAGAGCTGAGACCATACTGAATATATAAAATGGTGAGCTGGGACAACCCAATACCCCTACATACTGGCTTTTATACTAAAAGAAACGGAAAGAGTGCCAATATGCAATAATGTAGCTAAGAGACAACCAGTACATAAGAAAACCCACCAACAAAAACCTCAAACAGACCATGAGCAAAATGTAATGATAGAGAGCATAATATAAGGAGAAGGGGATCAAACAGATGGGGAGACAAAGGATGACCTGGATAACCAAAACCATCACCCCTGAGCCCATTCCACTACCATTTTATTGATCATGTAGGTTGATACATCATCTCAAAATCCCACATGTGTCAGCTCTTACATTGGTGAACATTGGTGTACATCCTGATGGGGTCAAGGAATGAAAGCCCCATACAGGTTGGCTCTTACATCAATGTACCACTAGTGTATGGCCGGTTTCTATGGTAGTTACATTAGAATGGGGGTTACAAAATCTCAATAGAGTAGGCTCTTAAATTAATGTATGACCAATGTACTACTGATGGAGTTGGCTCCTACATCTTTCAGCCTTCATAGGAAACCTTATCAAAGTTATATATCAAACCTATAGCTGTTCAACAGTGACATTTCTGTTGAAGTGTGACTCTGTCACATGATTTCCTTTTCTTTCTTTCTGATCATGACATTTAGATAAGCCATCAAAATTTCCTTATTAGGAAATTATATCACCATTATATAATCTTTCCATATTTGGTCAGTTTCCTTTTTAGGTAATATTTTCTCACTCTGCTTTAGTATATATACCTGCAGGGGGGTCTTTTGTCTCTTAGTTCTTTTTCCCCACCTGCAGGTAAGCCTCTCCTCTGTATTTTGACTTAGAAAATATTTAATTCTTTTCCCCCACCTGCAGTGATTCCAACAATTTCCACATAGGTAAAGAATGGTACAAAATAGTTAGTGTTACTTCCTCCCCCCAGCCTTCTTGTTGTTACCCCTTAACTACTTTCCTGTAACCTCCTCTCTGCTTAACCCAATATGAAGAAACTTTGATGATGCCATAATTTGATTTGTTTATAGGTAGAAGGAGGAAGGGCAAGTCTTGAGGAAAGGATAACTTAAAGAAATAGGAGATAATAGAGAGAGTGAAGAGGATTTAGGTTAAGTGATACATGTACAAGTCAATGGAAGGCAATGTGATGGAGGGCAATCAGTATGGAGGTTACAAATAAATTAGCTATCAATGAATCCTCAGCAACAACACCTGGCAAGTTTTGAGTTTGTATTGAGTTTATTTTAAATTTACCCAGGACTTGCTTGGTGGATAACAATTGAGCAAATTTAACAAAAACTTAAAACAATCTCACAATTTGCCTACCAGATAAACAATACTGTCTCCAGTGTTTTGAACAACAGTATAATATTGATTCAAATGGATTTATTGGATTTATTGAAGCTTACCACTGGTAATTTCATCAACAATGGACCTGAGAGAGTATCCCCTCCCCCTTCTGCCCCCTATCCCATTGTCTTTTGGTATTGAGGTCACTTCAGGAGATGGGGAAAAAGGACAGAGCAAAATCTCAACCCTGTAGGTATTAGGATGATATAACAGCATCAGCAAAAGTTGTGATCACTTCTGAGCACTTGTATTTTGTCAGTGTTTTTTCCTGCCAAATTTGGGTGCCTATGACCCTTGGACTTCCATAAAGTAGACACTTGGCTTCTGGAAGTGCACTTCTGTGAACTTCCCACTACTTTCCATCAACCTTTAGAGTTCCTAAACCAAACATCCTGGCTGGAAAAGGCAACTGTCAGGACATAGACTGCTGCAAGAGGTCCAGTCTGACATTTCTAAGCCAACAATTTAGAGTCTACAGGTTCACATCATTTGTAATTGGGAATCTTGTGAACCCACTCTGGGGTCCTTAGTTTGGGGGTCAGGCAGGGTGTTGTCAAATGCCTCCTGAACCCTGCTTCAACTGTAGTATCAATATATTGTGCATTGTGCCCTCATTCTCTCTCTATAGCACATATCACACCATGTGTTTTGTTTTAAACCTACCCATTCCAATGCTGGTGTGCTCATGGCATAGACTACAGCACTTATTATGATTTGGTGTGGAGGCAAAGACCAGCAAGAAACCACACCAATAATAATTAGAATATATTCTTGTTTATAGAATTCTAGACTCAAAAACAGCCCAAAATTGCACCAAGTAAACCTTGGCTAGTAGCACCCATATAGAAACTACAAACCATTCTAAAAGCCCACAGAAAGTCACCCACTCTGGATTACTTTTAATTAGGTCACCTAAGTCTTAGGGACCAGTCTGTTTTATCATTGGGACCTTAAGGAACCTCATTGTGTGACAAGTGCTGCAGTAAATCATTTACTCCAGCAGTGAGTCCATCAGGAAGTATCACAATCTCTTTTTACTTATGACACTTTCCTTGGACTTATTTGATTTTGGAGTGATAACTTGTCAACTCTTTTGGGCACTTATTTCTACTTAATAAGTAAAATCAACGTGTACCAATGCATAGGTGGTAGATTGGGGAAAAGAGGCAGCATGGTAACTGCAACACATGGTTAAATTAGGTCAGTGGGGTGATAATATGCACAGGACTGAAGGAACTGCTCAACTGGGATACAAACAATGGTTTTGCCGGTGGAACCTGCCACTTGCATCAGCAAGATGCCTACCAACCCACTCTAACTTAATTTTCCATCTGCCAAATACAAGTGGATTCCCCACTGTAAATCACTGTAAATCACAGACTAACATATAAAAGTTGGGGACATGGCTTATAGAAGCCAGTAAAAAGTAAAAAGTCACGGGGATGAGTGAGAGAAGCGAGGAAAAAAAATTCATTGTGGCTGATGACCAAAGGCGGCGGCCCACCGCCTTTGGTGCCTAACTATGTCCCCCTTAATCCAGGTCTACCACCACGCCCACCTCTACCACCACGCGAGAAAAAACCTCTCCCAAAACCTCTCCCTCGGTCTCCACCTCGGCCCCGGGGGTTTGCCCCAGGATGGGACCTACCACGCGTGAATGTTCCTCCCATCCTTGGCCCTCCCCGTCCACCACGCGCTCTCTCTGATGTGAAAATGATGAGTTTATCGACACAACTATCGAGTGAAACCCGTACTTGTTACGCCTGTAAATCTGTTAGTTGTTGGCAATGATGAGAGAAACCAACCCTCACCCCCCGCGACCTTTGGTTTGGGCAAGAAACGGTCAATTGGGAAGAGTTTGTCTCCAGCGATGTACACCTTATCACCTGTCTTGAAACTCCCAGCAACCATCCCTTCATTCATTTTCACTGAGAAAAACATCTCGTTGATAGGCCCAAGGATTTCATCGACCTTTCCTATCACAGACTTGTTTTGAAGGTAGATCGGGGCATTGAACCACGGCACCTTTTCCGGCTTGACAGAGGCACAAAGCATCTCACCCTCCACTGCATGAACGAATGTTCCCATCTCTAAACAATGTATGAGATACGGAGATGTAGTGGTTGGGAAAACCAGAAGAACCTAGAACAACGTCCGGTGGTCCTGCATCTCTAGATGAAAATCCTCCTCGGGATGGACCTCCTGTGCCCCTCGCTGAGAAGAGTTAGCGATCGCACCATATCACAGGCAGAGTGGTAAACGTACTGCCTCGATGGCCCCTCCAACCTCTTGTGTTACCACGGTTCATTTGAGACGGGTTGAGGAAGAGTTATTTTGATGATCGGGGATTAGCGCTCTCATGGATTTCTTCTACCACCACTCCCCGATCACAACTAACCTTTCGGTAGAGATTGTTGATGACGGCGATACCAACCTTCTCTTCTTTGACCGCGTTAACGTCGGTTCAGAGGACCTGGCGAGACTATTCTCCGGGCCACTTTTGGATCTCGCAGTCAACATCACTCCAGAGCTCATGCACCCTGCGCTCCCGCCCGCTGGCCTTACCTGCTGGGCAGCGCCGGCTGACGGCAAGGTAAGACAAGGGCCACCTCCACTTGACCTGTCGATGCGTGATTTAGCCCCACCTTGTAGCATGGATGTACCTTGCGTCTCCCTGCCTCATCATTGCAGCATATCGAGCAGCCATCACTCGTAAACATCACATGCCAAATTTCTCCTATTTCGCTTCTTCCCCTAACGAGGGTGGTCCTTTCTGCTCGGACTAGCAAAGGATACGAATTCGCTTCAAGCAATCCTACCCTGTTCAGAACGTATTTTTTTTCGAAAAAACCCATTTTGCGCAACGGCTTTACCTACCGCTTACCGTCTTCGCATTACGACTCAGACACCAGGGATGTTACTCATGAGTACTCTGTGATCTTCTCAGAGCCTGTTGCGCAAGGGTATGCTCTCTCCTCTATCACAGAAATCTCAGTAACTCTCTGCCACAATACCCAACCCGACCGACACATCTCTGGGAAGGTGGAAGCGGTTGATGAAGACGAGGAATACATAGAAATCGACCAGGATTTTATGGTTAATTCAGTCCTCCCTTCAATTGGTTGTGTGGCTCATTTCATCCCCCTCGTTCCCACTTACACAACCTCTTGTTTAGACTCGATCCCGCCTTCCCGCAAGCACACATTCACCCTTGCGGATGGTACCCGCAACAAGGCCAGCCCGCCAAATGACTACACGGTACTCCTGAAGCCCCCGGATCTCAGCAAGGTTGGGTTGATCAGTGGGGACTGGGTAAGTCGTTATCAAAAAGGGTGGATCACAAACTCATCATTTCGGAGGCCGTCATCTGTGCGGCGGACACACAAACGCGACGACTGGTCAAGGTGGCTGCCTGTCGGGATGTTCTCTTCGAACGGTACGTTTCATTGCTCGTCGCGGGTGTGGACGATGTGTGATATTTGTAGGGGAGAGGCTGTTGGCGATCCTGCTCTCCCATATAATTTAGGTGCCACCCACCCCGGACCAGATATCCACTCTGTCTCTATCATTGCTAGCTCATTCGGACCCCTCCCACCACCACTTCCTACTGCACGTTCTGTCACAATTGCCCAGATAATATCCCCTCCTGGTTCGAACAATCCCTATGGGCCCTCGCTTCTCGGCGGGCTACAAAAGTACTTCCGAGAATCTTCACGGCTCGTTAAACGTGGTGACATTTTGGTCATTCCCATTGAAATCGATCCACTCACAATCCACATCACCACTGCCCTTGACGACATTCCGCACGTCTCTAATGGTCACTTGTGAGGCTTTCGCGAGTGTCTGTAGCTGAGACTTATGCGTTTAAAGAGAGCACCCCATTGGATCCGGTCTTGAGCGCAACCTATTTTTTCTCGTCACTAATATCGAGTACGATATCGTCCCAGCGCACCAAAGTGCCATCCCTGACACCTACGCCGGCGCGTCTGCCGGAGAACTTGGGTGCTGGGTGGACTGCCGCAATACTCGAATACTTCAGGCGGGCACTGAACAGTCCGGGATACCCAGCTGCTGGGATATTGGTAAGTTTTTCCAACCCCTCGAACCTATCCCTTCTAATAATGTTCAGGAACCCGCCTCCGAATTCCACACCGTCTCGGCACCATTAAAGGCGACAGTTACCAGCGGCTATACCGAATCTTCCAAGTTGCACTGATGCATTCAGCTCCATCTTACGACCTCGCAGCCTCTGTGTTGCTTGCAGGACCCAGGGGGGTCGGTAAATCTACAATGGTAAAGTCTATTGCAAATAGGTTGGGAATTCATCTACATGAGGTTGGGCATCAGTCCTTTTTCAGTCGATTGGTCTCACATTTCATTCCACCAGGTGGACTGCTACACTCTGCTGCAAGAAAATAGCACCCGTACTGAGAATTCCTTAAGAGGCGTGTTCTCTAGGGCCACAGATTTTTCCCCCTGCGTGCTTTTACTTCGACATCTTGAAGCCCTCATGCACATCACGCAGCCACCAGACCCCACACAAGGTGCAAGGACAGCCAATCATATGTTGGTAAACTGATAGCAACTCCCTTAAGAACCACGCATTGTGCGCGTTTTTCAAGAGTGCCTCGATGGACTACAGCAGTCCTGGAGACTCACAGGGTACCCATTGGTGGTGGTTGGAGCCACCAGTACCGCACAGGAATGCTCCCCGGGTCTTCTTAGCTGCCTCAAGCACGAGATTAGTGTCGAGGTGGGTTGTGTTCTACCCATTAGTACCCAATTCTCACCTAGAATACACAGTCCCCGGATGAACCTCTACGCACCCAAATCTGGAGAGAGTACCTGGATGATAGACCACTCACTTCAGATGTCGATGTATCAAGACTTGCGATCCATACTGCAGGACTATCGGCATCCGACGTCGGTAGTCTGGTACAGAGGGCGACTTCTAGATCCATAGAGCGAACACTCCGGGTTCTGCGGTCGCTGGACCCAGGATGGGCTTACCTAACGTCCCTGAATTCCCATGGGATAATTGGTGGTCATGTCCCCCTCAGTGATGGGGATTTGACATCAGCATTGGACAGCGCCAGGTTTTCCTATGCAGAAGCTATCGGCGCGCCAAAAATTCCGAATGTTACCTGGGACGACGTGGGAGGACTCTCTTCCGTCAAGTCTGATATACTGGATACAATACAACTCCCCCTGGAGCGTCCCGAACTTTTCGCGGATGGTCTAAAGAAAAGATCAGGTATGGTTAGTTCACTACGCGCCCATCTGTTACCTTCCTTATTATGGCTAGGCATTCTCCTTTACGGCCCTCCGGGCACGGGCAAGACCCTACTTGCAAAGGCAGTTGCGACATCCTGCTCCCTGAATTTTTTGTCGGTTAAGGGACCGGAACTTCTGAACATGTACATCGGGGAATCAGAGGCCAACGTCCGTAGAGTCTTCCAGCGCGCAAGAGCAGCAAGACCATGCGTTATCTTCTTTGATGAATTGGACTCTGTCGCCCCCAAGCGTGGGAACCATGGGGACTCTGGTGGGGTTATGGACCGCATCGTCAGCCAGCTACTCTCCGAGTTGGATGGAATGTCTACAGGAACCGAACACACAGACGTTTTCGTCATCGGTGCGACAAACCGACCCGATCTACTCGATCCGGCGCTCCTTCGACCTGGAAGGTAAGCCCATCATGCAAGCAACCGAGTAACACCCAAGGAATCACCTGGCTACAGATTCGATCGAATGCTTTATCTTGGTGTTCCGGATTCAAACGAAGCTCAGACGAATGTCGTGCGTGCCTTGACGCGGAAATTTCGCCTCCATCCAGCGCTTTCGTTGTCCGACGTCGTCTTCAAGTGCCCGTTCCGTTTTACTGGAGCAGACTTCTATGCCCTCTGTTCGGATGCGATGCTCATGGCAATGTCTCGACAGGCAGAACTGGTTGATAAAACGATAAGCAAGTTCATCCCACTTCACATACTCACCGCCTTGCTGAATTATCATGCAGCCCTTTTGAACAAGGCGCAACCCAATGACCACCCGTATCCTATCACTCCACATTACTACCTCTCCGAGATGGCACTTGAACAGGACGTGCAGGTCCTCGTGACACAACATGATTTTGACTTGGCGCTTTCTCAACTTAAACCAAGCGTCACCGAATCAGAAATGCAACACTATGCCTATATTCAAAATTTATTCTCGAGCGATGTTTCCAGTGGGGCGCATGCGGATGTCGAATAGATGTTGTCAAATTAGAACCACGTACCAGGTTTAATTCCTATCTTCAACAGCATGTCCCTAAACGCGGGCACAAGCACCCCCAATTCCATCTGCGCCGATCGTGGGATGGAGGACCCCTCGATCGTGTGACGGTAGCTTATCTTCCCGTCAATAACCACTTCTAGTCGAGCGATGGGGGATTCGGGGTTGGAGGTGTCCACCTCAATGACAGACCTTCAGGCGTGGTTATGGAATGAATGAACTCCTGTTTGGGGAGGAGTAAAAAACGCACCATTTGTAGTTCCCGATAGGAAGGTACTTCAGAACTTTCTCAAAAGTTCTTCGTTGTGTGGCGCCGAGCATACTACGGTTCGCTGCCTCTACTCCAAGTAGTGAACGATGTCTACGAGTGTCCAGGACGAAGAACGCAGCGTCAGCGCCGTGCGAAAATTCGTAGTAAAACTGGTTTTCATCCGGAGAATCGAAATTCGTTTGTGCGTTGTACTCAAGGAATGCCCGCGATCCATTCAAATATGGACCGTGGTCGCGAGAAGAGCCAGCATAGTTGTTAATGATCTCGTGATCATCTTACGTGAAGAACATCGCTAGATTTAGAATGAGAATGAGGCAGACAACGTGAAGGCTTGCAACCCACGCAACCGCTCGTATACCCTTCTGAAACTAGGGCTTTGGTAATTCCTCCGGTATAGCCTCCGATATGCGTCCAGATTGTCACCAAAATAGTACGGGACGTCTGCGTAGACAAAGTCGCCAAGAAAAAGCATAAATTCCGCGGGAATCGACGGGGTCGTTCTGTCGGGAGGGTTCGCGAAATGCTCATCTCGATGCTGGGGTGGGGTTGTTGGAGTCGTTGGGGGGACAAATGTGCCCACCAAATCGTCTGGCCACAGATAATCGGCCAGAAGGTCCATCCCTTTTATCCTGTCTCGTTTGAAAGGGGCATAAGGAAAGTTGGACTTCATGAAGGAGGATACCATGAAGCGGAATGGGGCGGAATGAGGCAATTTAGGATCAGGAAAGGTTTTGAACCTGATAGGAATCTGTGGGTAGGATAAGAATTGTTTATCCGAGGTCGCCAGCGAATCTGATCGAGTGTAAGCAAACATACCATTGAGGCGAAGAGGTCAACGAGTTACATTCGTACATGGTGTTCGGCCACAAAGGCGAAATCGTTGTCGAGTTGACCCAATCACCCACCTCGGAGAGCATGATGGGGGACCCAAGGGTCCAAGGTTGGGCTTGAAGATCCGATGACTCGCGAACTTTCCGCCACGCGACTTGGATCGGATCTTTGTGGTGTGGGTAACGTATCGCGAGTTTTACCCTGTCTGGGTAGATGGCTCCAACCCTGGTGAATACAGCGTCGGGCGCATCGCGGAGGTAGCCCTCTACAGCAAATTCGATAGACGCAAGAAGGAGTAAAGAGTTTACGAAGAGTGAAACCAAGCGCAACTGACGCGAACCCATTGGGAGTATGAGGATCACGATGACCAACCGCGAGGCCGGCGACTTGTGGTTCTTGTGAGGAAACCGATTTTAAATTATAAACGCAAGGGACCCACATAGCTACCACGGCTCTTGGACATTTCATCACCAGTTTTCGACAGATGGTCCTCGTTGTTGGAAAGGCACAGAGCGGAGACATACAAACTATATAAGGTTGGGAGAATGAACGTTGCCAAACGGGTTGGGATCTAGACGGCATGAAATGTGAGCCAATACGGGTCGCCGAGGGGTAAAGGATCGTACAACGCGCAGGAAGACGAAAACGCCAAGGCGGAAGAGGGTCGAAAACAGGGAGGAGGCGTATGAGATCATGGTGGAGGGGAAGACAATCACCACCATGTTACGGGACATCTACGACTTCTTGATCTTGATTCCCAACGATTTCTTCTTCTTCTGGACGTGGGTCCCAGCCATGTTGGAACTGATCACAGCTCGAGTGGAAGCAGACAGTAAACTCGACAATCCCGGCTCTTCGCCCTCTGCTTTCCGCTTGACAGTCAGCGAGGTTGCGCTCCCAGGCAGGGTCACTTTCGAAAATACCGCCTGAACAATCTTCTCGTCTTCCGACTCCTCTTGACGCGCTCGTACATCTTCTTCCGTCTCCACTTCCTCCTTGCCAAGTGTAGCCAGCAGACCCACGGATTGTGCCAGCCTCTCGTTCCTCGCATTCCGCGCTCGCATATCTTGCAGGGCATCGAGCCTGTCCATCTCCCGCTTCGAGTCGATGGTCCGGTTCTCCAGCACTTTCATCGGATTGTTTTCTTCTTCGTCTAGCTTTGCAAGCCGGTCCTCTTCCTCAACTGCCTTTTCCTCCCTCCACGGTTCAAAGTTCCGCGATGCACCGTGCTCCGCGGTGTAATCTGTGTTCTTTGGATCAGTTTTGAAAGTTATTTCTGCCGAACATAGTGTACTGCAGGAGGTGAACACTTTTCAAGAGCGGCAGGAAGAGCATACGTACCATTTAATATAGAATCTGAATATCTTAATCCCATAATAGTCCTCTCCCTCCACGGTCTCCTTCCGAGCATTGAACTTCTTCCCTTTGTAAATGTACTCGCCACAGGTATTGCACCTCCTGCACATAAGTTAGCGACTCAGGCGAACAAAAGTGTGGAGAGAGCACTTGCATAGAAAATGGCGCCATCAATCGAACAACCTGCTGCGAGTTACGTGGACCAGATCTCCTCGGAATGAGATCTGGGTCAAAATCCGGAGGGAAATACTTGTTGAGGACTGGAACGAGGATTTCAGCATCTTGTTAGTTGCGCAAATAGGCCATTACTCACCCTTGCGCTCCGACATGTTGGCTGTCCGTGGGAGAGGTGCGCTCGAGTCACGTGAGTCCCACCTGCAGTCATTCTCATCACACATCCGGCGAAACAGGACCGAACACCTTTCGACCCCAGAGAATATTACGATTATCATGCAATTCTGGAAACCAGGAACAGCTGGGCCAGGGAGTCTGCTGGATAGAGCATCCGAGACGGAGGATGTGGTCCTATCATCTGCTCCAATTTCAACAGGATTGTCACTCCAGGCCCAGAGGCAACAATTACCGATATTCAAACACAGTAACGTCCTAAATTACACACAGCACGCCTGTACTGATACGCAGGACAATAGGGGTCAAGCTGTTGCGTGCGATTGAGACATACGGTGTTCTCATTGTCGTTGGTCAAACAGGATGTGGAAAAACAACTCGTATTTTTTCCCCTCCTTCCTGGACATAAACATGGGGTAACAGTATCTCCAGAGTTACCTCAATATCTGTACGAATCTGGGTGGGCTACTGGAGGTAGTGTCATCGCATGCACTCAACCACGACGCGTTGCTGCAACCTCTGTTGCAACTCGGGTTGCGGTGGAAGTGGGGTCAATTCTTGGGGAGGAGGTGAACCACCTGAGATGTGACGTGGTTTCCATTGACACCGAATGCCTCTAGGTCGGTTATACTATTCGCTTTGAAGATGTCAGCGACAAAAACCGGACACGAATCCGTTATATGACGGACGGCGTGCTTTTCCGAGAGGCGCTCATCGATCCTCTCTTGAGCCGATACAGTGTCATCATGGTCAGGCACCCAAATCTTAGCTAGAATCATGGGTTACTCATATGCATGGAAGATAGACGAAGCCCATGAGAGGAGTGTCTACACGGACCTATTGCTCGGCGTCATCAAAAAGTATGTTCCATGATGGGAAGAGACGTCCCTCTTATCTCCGGAACAGAATTAGGCGCAAGAGACCAGCACTTCGCCTGATAGTTTCTTCTGCAACAATTGATGCAGCTGCATTCCTCGAGTATTTCTCCTCCGGTTCCCCCCTCAGTGACGTCGTGGTCGCCAGCCTTGAGGGTCGCATGTACCCTGTGGAGGTTGCCTACCTTCGTGAGCCGACCACAGACTACGTTCGAACGGCCGCGGAGGTGGTGAACAACATTCATACGCGTGTAGGCTTCGACATAATCCTTGCTTTATTTGGGTGTGCTTATCTTCTTGATTACAGAACGGTCCGGGTGATATCCTGGTATTTCTTACAGGCCGTGAGGAGATAGAACGCTGTCTTCAATATCTATCGGAGACGGTTCCTCAGCAAGTATACGAAGTCTCACCCTCCTTCAATAACTGACAATTGACACAGGCTTCCGCGGAATTTACCAGCACTCAATTCTCTCCCGCTCTATTCAGGACTGGAAACAGCAGATCAGCTTCAGGTGTTTGCGCCGACGCAGCCAGGAGTGCGGAAAGTAATAATCGCTACGAATATAGCCGAGGTGTGTCAGAAAGGATTGTTTGACTGGTTTCTAACTTGATGTGCAGACGAGCGTCACAATCGAGGGGATCAAGTACGTCGTGGACTCCGGATTTGTCAAGGTTGATCCCACCACGTGCTTTCCTCCGCCTACGCTCAACAAATACAGCTCCGGACATATAACCCTGCCACCCTCCTTTCATCCTTATCAACAGTCAAGACTTCTGCTGCTTCCGCCGCGCAGCGTGCTGGGAGGGCCGGAAGAACCTCTTCTGGATTCTGCTATCGGCTTTACCCCCCCTCTGTTCTAGAATCTCTCCCGGTCGCCACGTCCCCAGAGCTAACTCGCACAGACCTAACCACGCCAATACTCCAGCTGAAATCGTTGGGGATAGACGACCTCATGAACTTTGAATGGCTGACCAGCCCTCCTGCTGAGAGTGTATTGCGTGCCCTAGAAGGGTTGGTGGCTTCTGGTATGCTTGATACAGAGGGCCACCTGACGGGCATGGGGGAAAAGGTCTCAGAATGCCCCGTCGAAGTAAACATAGCACGGATGGTGGGGTGGTGAAACTCTCCAGCGATGACCTCATCCTTACGAGAACCATTCAACATAGTTGTTTGCTTCCAAGGATTTCAGATGTGGGGACGAGGTTCTCTCCATCGCGGCGATGACAACCGTTCAAGTCAGGATGAAATAAGCCACCTGCTACTTGTTACTCACGTGTTTACGCAGGACGTTTTTGTGATTCCAGACGGTGCCCCTGGGGCGTTGGCAGAGTTGGAAAGGAGGAAGTTTACAGCGGAGGAAGGGGTAAGCACATTGAAAAATTTGTATCCTATATTCCTAGGACTCACGTGTTTCTCAGGATCATCTCACTCTGCTGAATGGTATTCTCACCACCTCCCTGATGCAACGGATGCGAAACTCATTTATCCTAACCAGCCTACAATGCTTTTACCAAATACGGAAAATCGGCATCTTGGTGTCGGTCTCATGCACTTTCCTTCCGCGCAATGTCTCGGGCAGTGTCCATTCGTTCACAGTTGAAGAAGTACATGCACCGTTTCCACCTCCCGATTGAGAGCTGTAACGGGGACGCGCACCGTCTCAGACAATGCTTGGTCACTGGATACTGGCGAAATAGTGCGCAGTGGTGTGCGGATGGGACATATGTGTCCGTTCATGGGAAAATTGTACGTCCACCCTTTGTCTTTTTTTTGCGTCCGCAAACACCTTTCCCATTGCAGACTTTACACGTGCATCCCAACTCCGTCTTGTTTACGCGGAAACCCAAGTCTGGCTGGGTAATTTACCACGAAATGGAAGAGACCAAGAAAAGACAGTGAGTTGATATATCTTTCCATCGTTTTTTTCTGTAGATCGCTGAGCGCGACGTCAGAATTCGGGTCTTGACTGAAATTGAGCCAGACTGGTATGTGCATATACACCCTCAGAGCGACAAACTGCTGAAGAAATTGACCACTCTGCTAGGCTATTGGAACACGGGTACAAATTCCGAGATAGCCATACATCCGGTTAGAAACGGGCGGTGAAATGGGTCAGTTACCATACTTAGTACCATTCGTGTACGTAGAGGGATGAGCATTGTCCGCATCTACGTCGATCGATCGAGCGACCGTGAGAATCCAGCGAGCAGACTCAACGTTGACTGTTGAAGCTTGAAGACATGGGAGCATCTCAGTCAAAGTCCGACGGCGACAAGGTGTTCTACAATGAGACTCCAATCCAGGTGCGCCAGCGGCTGCTCGTTCCCACACGTGTCAAACTAACTTTGTCGCTGACAGTTTTCTCAAGAAGTGATTGACCACTTACAAGAGAGCGCAGGATCCTCAGGCACCTCCCCCGAGCGACAGTCGACTCTAGATGCACACATAAGGGCAAGGATTAACGCAGAACTTGGGCGGTTGCGTGAAGAGGAGAAGGTAGTCCGGGAACAAATTGAAGTTGCACTGGAAAAGGAGAACCTCAGCAAGGAGAGAACGGGGACAGACGGTGACGAGGCGGAAGGGGGGGTTAATGGCAGCTCGTCCATACAAGGCGCCTTGGATGAAGTGCAGAAGAAGGTTGACCGGTTCCACGCCAAACGAGACATCAGCGGCCATCTGCCTGTGAGTGAGTCGAGTCAAAAGCTTATTGAATGCTACAGGTAATGTGCTTGCATCCGAGTCGAGGTCGACACTCGTTGCGGTGTGTTAAACGCCCCTCCGCACAGATCTTACCACAAGACTCCGTTGGATTGTTGGCGCGAGGTCGATGCGTTCAAGTCAGCGGTGGCGACGGAAGAACAGGTGAGTTTTTTATGTTTGTTTGACCACGCAACCTCGAAGGCACGCTGAGCCAAGTCTCGTAGAAATACGTCAGTTCATTACGACAGTAGATAATCACCCCGGCCGGTATACTACAATATCCCAAACATAGTTCATGATGAGTCCGTAACACCGCGAAACAATGGCATCGACAACAGCAGATTATCCAACTCGGTCCAAGGACGCAGTAAAGTAACAAGAGGGGATATGTTAGCTGAATCTCACTTGACTGTAGAATGTTCGACCATGACCTCCGATTGGGAGAGGGGGCTTGGCCGTACAGGGAGAGAGGCGTGATAAAGGGCGGGTAACTGGGCGGCCTTGTCGATCTGGGTATTTGGCGTCTGCCCGGCAAACTTGACTTTGCGATCCTGGGTATGCTCCCGGAAGGAGGGGGTGTAGGATGACGGGGAAGAGGCGACCGCGTTGAGGTTTGTGTTCTTTTTTGTAGTGTGGTATGAGATCTGATGGGGGAAAGCAGTAAGATGGAATGTCGGGAAGGGTGAGTCGAAGGGAGGACGGACGGCTTCTTTGCGTCTTGCTTCGTCCTTCCGTTTAATGCTCCTCCCCCAGAGATGCCAACCAACGACTGCGGCTACTGCGAGCAGGATGCCTGCGAGGCAACCGCCTACGATCGAGCCTACCGGGATGGTCGTGCTGCCATTATGGTTGGCTGGTTGGACGTGAGATGTAGCAGACGGGGAAAGGATTGTGACCGTTATGACGGGGATCCTGTGGGTCGAAGAGGAAGAGGGGCTGGATGGGGATGAGGAGGACATCAGGATTCAAGTGGATGTCGACGAACGAATAGCGTACCGACACGTGATGAAACTGTTCCGACCCGAGTCGGCGTTGAGCCGACGTGGTACTTAAGCCCATCCGACCCCGTATCAGCCAACACAACCGTTGGCTCCCGCATGGACCACCCTTGGACGTTACCACATCGCCAGATCCTGGGTCACTTCCAAGTTGACCCCACCACTGGTCTCTCTCGTTCCCAAGTCAAAAAACAAACAGAAATCTATGGCGCAAACGGTGCTAACTCTCTCCTTTCTATCTGTCGTGCTAAGGAAAATTAACCGCCATCCTTTGCCATTCTCCAGAACTACCCGATGATCCCCCAACCCCTTTGTGGCAGTTGGTACTCGAGCAATTCAAAGATCAACTCGTCCTCATATTACTCGCATCTGCCCTTGTCTCCTTCGTTCTCGCTCTCGTCGAAACGCAGGAAGGTGGTTCTCTTCTCGGCGCATTAGTCGAGCCCCTTGTAATTCTTCTCATTCTCATCACGAACGCGACCGTCGGCGTCATCCAGGAGACGAATGCGGAGAAAGCGATAGATGTATGCGCCTGCTCTCTCGTCTCTCCCACTAGCCTCTATTCACCTCGATCGTCTAGGCTCTCAAGGAATATTCCCCCGACGAAGCAAAAGTTCTTCGAACTGGTCAGATTGTCCGCGTCCACGCCTCCGAGCTCGTCCCAGGCGATATTATTTATGTTGCTGTCGGTGACAAAATACCTGCAGACTGCCGACTGCTCTCTATCTCCTCCAGTAGTTTCCGTGTCGATCAAGCAATCCTCACCGGGGAGAGCGAGAGCGTGCGCAAGACAACCGACGTCGTTCCGGACACCAAAGCCGTGAAGCAAGACATGACAAACTTCTTATTTTCTGTTCGTCCGTCTCCTTTCCACTCTGTCAACCCATTCACTTTATCTCATCCAGGGGACTACCGTTGTGAATGGCAGCGCCCAGGCCATCGTGGTCTTTACCGGTCAGAAGACAGCCATTGGCGATATTCACAAATCAATCGCATCTCAAATAAACGAGAAGACGCCTCTTAAACGCAAGTTGGATGATTTTGGTGACATGCTCGCCAAAGTTATCACCGCCATTTGTATCCTCGTCTGGCTCGTCAACTTCAGGAACTTCTGGGATCCAACCCACCGAGGCGTGGTCCATGGTGCTATCTATTACTTCAAGATCGCCGTTGCACTTGCTGTCGCCGCTATTCCTGAGGGCCTCGCCGCCGTGATTACCGCATGCCTTGCCCTCGGAACCAAAAAAATGGCCCAGAAGAACGCAATCGTCAGGAATCTTCCCAGTGTCGAGACCCTTGGCTGTACGAACGTAATCTGCTCCGACAAAACGGGAACTTTGACCACCAGCCAAATGAGTGTCTCCCGGGTTCGTGTCACCAGGAGCTTTCCCACGTCCCGCATCTGACGACCCTACTTCAATAGTTCTTCGTGGTTGAAAACAACATGCCCAAGGAGTATCTTGTTGAAGGGACCACCTTTGCACCCCATGGGTTGGTTACATCTCTTGATGGCCAGGAGGTCGATGCTGAGCTCCGTTCAGAGCCTATCCAACGTCTGGCTGAAATCAGTGCAATCTGTAATGATGCGAAGGTTGTTTTTAACCCGGTAAGACGCTCTACGCTGCTCTCCGCGGAACCATCTCACGCGCCCACGTTCAATGAAGGACCGCAACCTTTACACTAACGTTGGAGAACCCACGGAAGCAGCCCTCAGGGTCCTTGTGGAGAAGTTACCTGGCACAGATCCCGACCTAACCCAGAGGCTGTCGTCGATGCCGCCTTCTGAACGGGCAAGTGCGATCAACGATCATCTGGAGACCCGTTTTCCCCGACTCTTGACCTTCGAATTCTCCCGTGACCGGAAGATGATGTCTGTGTTGGTCAACACTGGGAATCACGGTGCTTTGTTCGCTAAAGGGGCTCCGGAATCCATCCTTGAGCGGTGCACTTCTGTACTTGTTCCCGGGGGTAACCTGCTTCCAATGACACCAGCCCTCCGATCTACCATCATGGATAAGACGCTCTCCTATGCTTCCCAAGGACTTCGTACTCTTGCCATGGCTTATGTGGACGTCCAGGATTTCAACTCGGCGCATTATCAATGTCAGGATACCAAAGGCTACGCGCGATTTGAGCGTGACCTCACATTCGTCTCGCTTGTTGGGATGTTGGACCCACCTCGGCCCGAGGTGAAACTCGCAGTCGAAAATTGCAAAGCGGCGGGAATTCGTGTGATCTGCATAACTGGAGACAACAAGAGGACGGCGGAGACAATCTGTGGCCAAATTGGTATCTTCGAAGAGCACGAGGACCTGACGGGAAAGAGCTATACTGGTCGTGAATTTGACGAGTTGAGTCACGAAGACAAGATCAAGGCGGTCACCACCGCGAGCGTATTCAGCCGAGCCGAGCCAGGTCACAAAAGTCAACTGGTTGATCTCCTCCAATCCCTGGGGATGGTTGTGGCCATGGTACGCCGCATGTTTACAAAGTCCGGAGTAATCACTCATTCTGTTTGGTAGACTGGCGATGGTGTTAACGATGCGCCGGCACTAAAAAAGGCAGACATAGGTATTGCAATGGGCAGTGGAACGGATGTTGCAAAGCTTGCAGCGGACATGGTCCTCGCAGATTCAAACTTTGCGACTATAGAGAAAGCCGTCGAGGAAGGGCGTTTGATCTACAACAATACCAAACAATTTATCCGATATCTCAGTAAGCCCGCACCTACCTTGACTTTGTGCCCGAGAAACTGATCACACCCTACAGTTTCGTCGAATATCGGAGAGGTTGTTAGGTGGGTAATCAACGCCTGCAGTTCTTGGATGTTGGAATTACTGATGCCTTGTTTTGTAGCATATTCTTGACCGTCCTTCTCGGGATGCCCGAAGCACTTATACCAGTGCAACTCTTATGGGTGAACTTAGTCACAGACAGCCTTCCTGCCACCGCCCTCGGGTTCAATCCAGCCGACCATTCAATCATGCGCGTTCCCCCACGGAACGGCCGGGAACCGCTGATTGGGAAGTGGCTATTTGTCCGATACCTTCTCGTCGGCACGTATGTTGGTTGTGCGACAGTTTTCGGATATGCGTGGTGGTTCATTTGGTACAGCGGCGGGCCGCAGATAAGCTTTTACCAGTTGGTAAGGTCTTGGGTATTTCTGGTGTCCTCAAATACTGACGCATACCACTAAATCTCCTCAGACGCATTTTCATCAATGTCCCTCGGTTTTCCCAGAAGTCGGCTGTGAGATGTTCACAAACGAAATGTCTCGGACTGCAACCACCATGAGCCTTTCAATCCTCGTCACTGTGGAAATGTTCAACGCTATGAACTCGCTATCGGAAAATGAGAGTCTGTTAAGATTTCCAGTGTGGAAAAATCCATTCCTTGTCGCCTCCATAGTCCTCAGTATGGTGTTGCACTTTGGAATCCTGTATATTCCGTTCTTTACGGCAAGTCGGCCCAGGTCCCATGTTTTCCTGTTTCTGACATTCGATGCAGGGAGTGTTTTCCATTGCGCCACTCAATTGGGAAGAATGGAAAGCCGTGTTGTACTTCAGCGCGCCAGTGCTTGTGCTGGATGAAGTGCTCAAGCTCATTTCCGTTCGTATCAACCCATACCCTCTTTTGTCTCATGACTAACGGCTCCTCTCAGGCCACTTTCGTCGAAACCCCCGCCCATAAACTGAAGATAGACTAATGTGATTGAGCCTGTGACCCGCATCGTGTGGCGGTGAATAAGTACGAATATACATATATATACCCACGCGCATGACTCATTTATAGACGCTGAGTGGTATTTTCCGATGCAAATGTGCTGGCAACGGAAACATGGACGAGGACGACAGAGATCATGGACATCGGATCCACAATTGAACCCCCCTCTACCTCTTTCTGAATCCAAGCATTTCGGCGCTGTTCGTTCTAGACCTTAGCTCTATCCTTGCCAGCTCTTCTTCCCAATCCCGAACGTGGTCCGATGAGATAGGTTGGAAGATGATGTGGTTGTTTCCGTCATGGTGGGTAACAGTGCGAGTTTTCGCCAAGGTGTGAGGATCCCGTAATGTTGGCCGTGCTAAAGATGCCTTCTTGAGAAGCAGACTAGTGGGAGGGAAGATACGGTTGCCAGGACCGATGCTCTTCTCCTTGAGCTCGAATTCTGAGTGGAGTGGGAGGTTGGATGCATCCCTGGGACCAGCAGACGTATACGGCCGACGCGAAGGCTTCGTACAGGGTCGGCCAACTAGAGGGGGAAAAGATTTGGTTGCTTTCGGGATGACTCGTGTAGACACCTCCGGTTGAGGATTGGGAGGGGTTGACCCGGAGGTGTGTTTACGAGGGGGGGACCTGGACTTGGATCGCAAAGAACTGGCCTTGTCCTTGTACTTGGCGGAAGCAACCTGCCGCTCGGATTGGTTGGTGGAAACAACGGTGACCTCACGCTCAGCGATTTCGATTGTCTCAGGGCCAGTCTGAGGGGAGAAAATGCACAACTGGGGTGGATGTCAGGGAAATCTAGACAATTGGCGGGGTCGATGACCACTCACACGGAGGTGTATGTAGAACTTGACGGTCACAAATTCAGAAGTCATTGTCTCGCCAATGGACCAACTGTGTTTTTTCCTTGGGGGCCACTGAGTAGCGATCGTCTTGGAGAGTGCGCCGGCAGGATCGGGGGAGAATTCGAGTGTCTCTGACGTCACAATTGTGGTCGACGCAGATTTGGAAGAAGACTGATCAGCGAGGGAATAAAAACTTTCGGTGGAGGCATCAGGAGGAGTGGGTGATGGGGTGTGGGTAGAAAGACCGTCCGTCGGGAGGCGAAGGTCTAGACGACGTTCAATGGACATTGTGACTGAACGGATAGAAAAGGAGGGGTCGATTGGCTGGAGTCGAAGGAAAGCAGAAACAAGATCACCAGGTCCGATGGGAGAGGAGGGAGAGGGAGTGGAGAGTGTACAGTGGTATACCGGGAGACGGGACCTGGGTGATTGGATTTCGATTGGTACAGGAGGGAGAGAGGGTGAGGGTGAATGAGAGGGGGTGTCGTAACGAAGGAGAGGTAACTCGAAGTGCTTGACGAGACGGTTGCCAACGCCATAGATGGGGAGATGTTCGAGGACGGCTTCGACACGCCAGTAAGCCCTGTATTCCCGGAAGATGGTGGTGGTGAGGCCTGGGGTATCCGGAGGGATGATTAGCTTGAAGGGATATTCGCCATCAGGGACCCCTGCCGAGGCGGAGGCGGGAGGCTTTTCCCATAGGACAAGCGTTCGGTCTACGACGACATTGGTGGCGATGACATTGACGCGACCCAATCGAGACTCATAACACCTGACGGCTACGGTGAGGGTCTTGGCTGCGAGAGTTTTGAGCTCCCCCTCGTGTTTGACCTTGACGACTGGACGAGAGTGAATAAATGGGAGAATAAAATAGGGCGAGAGACGGACAGCCTTGGACTATACAGGGAGTGAGAGCGAGATGGCCAGAGTGGGGGAAATATCGTGAACCGGTATTTCCGTGGGCAGAATGAGAATGGATAGAGAGAAGGACCATGCTACATAGGAGGAGGGAGAGAGAGAGGAGGAGAGGAGGGGAGAAGGAGGAAGCAATGATTCCAATCCATCTTCTCCCGGTCACTCTCCCTACTTGCACATCAACGACCACCACCATGCCCGGTCATTCAAAGTTTTACGTCCCGTTTCTCATAGCGGGCATGATATTCACCGTGCGTTCCAATTCCCAGTCCCTCGTCCTCGCGACCCCTCACCAGCTCTCCCCAGGGTTCCTGCAACTCGCTCTGGTCCAAGTACCAGGACCTCCAGTGCGTCGAGGACTGCGACACGGACCACCCCGTGTTCTACGAGCAGCCCGTCTGGCAGACCCTGCAGATGTTCGGCGCGTGCTTTTCCTCTCCATCTCCCCACATTCTCGTCTCTGACCAACCATGTGCTACACAGCTGGCGAGATGCTATGCAAGTATCACATCTTCCTCGTGCACAGTTCTCGGCTGATTGTTCATCTTCTCAATTCAAGGCCTCTTACCCGTCTTGTACACTTTCCTTCGATCACTCAGCCAACCTCCCACTTCTCAAACCCAGGATGACCACCCTGTCCACAAGCTACAACCTCTTGCTGGCTGGCGCTGCACCCTTCTTTGGTTCCCCGCCCTCTGTGACCTGACTGGAACCACTGTATGTTCAAGTCTCGCGTCTCTCACCGGCCTCCGCTCATTTTCCCGTCAGTTGATGAACATCGGCCTTCTGTACACACCGGTCTCAATCTATCAGATGACCCGTGGGTCTCTCGTCCTATTCGTTGGTGTTCTCAGCGTCTTGTTCCTCCACCGCCATCTTTGGTTATATCAGTTCCGTTCCTTCTCCCACAACTCAATCCCCAACCCTTCCCGCTGACCAACCCACAGATGGTTTTCCCTCTTCACTGTTATCATGGGTGTCTCTCTCGTCGGCTTCAGCGGCTCCCTCGCCAAGGATGCCACGAAGAACGACCTAATGACCTTCCTTGACCCTAATACCCCCGAGACCTCCGAGTCTACCAAGGTTGTCCTCGGTAAGTCTCATCCCACCGAGCTTTCAGCCCACCCTCCTGAACTAGAAAAGGGATCTTTTTCGTCATGTTCGCTCAGCTCTTGTAAGTAATCCCCCTCGCCACCGTCTGCACTAATCTCGCCGTTTATAATCCCCATCATTAGCACTGCAACCCAGTTCGTCGTCGAAGAAAAGATCATGGCAAAGTACTCCATCACCCCCCTCTATGCTGTCGGTCTCGAAGGTTTATTTGGGGCAACCACCATCATCACCTTCATGCCCGTCCTGGCCACATGGGCTTCCCGTTCTACCTTCTTCGACCTCCCCCGTGGTTGGCACCAGATGGTTGACAATCCGACCGTATTGTGGTCTGGCGTCGTCATCGCATTGAGCATTGCCTTTTTCAACTTCTTCGGACTCAGTGTTACCAGGCATGTCTCTGCCAGCTCCAGGTCTCTTACCGTGCGTTCCTACTTTCCGCTCTCCTACGTTTCAACTCATTCCATTAGGATACTTGTCGCACATTGAGCATTTGGCTCGTCAGTCTTGGCCTCGGCTGGGAAAAGTTTGTGTTCCCTGTCTCACTCCTCCAGGTCGCCGGTTTCGGTCTATTGGTGTACGTCTCTCGCTGTTTATCTATGAGAAAATGCCTGACCTTGTGATTGCGGTCACTAGCTATGGAACGGTACGCGCAACCACTCGTCAGCAACGTACTCGCACTGAAAACACTTTCCATAGCTCATGTTTAACGATATAGTCGCCCCGTTGCCGTTCTTGCTTAGAGATGATCCCCCCACTTCTGCCCTCTCCTTGCCAGAGACAGATCCAGAGTCCAGGGCCCTTCTCCACGATGACGCACTCGACGAGACTGCTAGGCTTCCTGCGGACCTTGGCCAGTCTGGTTTTGATGTTTTACCTGACAGGGAACGTCGCTGATTGGGTGCGAAGAGAGGTCAATCAGTTTCCTTGAATGATTTATCCCCGTCGTTTTGTCGCACTGTAGATTTCCTTTAATCTCATCACATTGATCCAGACACCTGTTCAATATTTTACCGATTCTGAGAGTGCGATTGTGGACGACGAAGTGGTCGGACAGTTTTGTCAGTGTTGTGCAGCCAGCCCGCTCCAACAACGGCCCATTGAGTGATATCCCTTGCAAGAGGAGCGGGTAAGCGGAGATAGGGTTCCCTCGCCCTTTCCGACGTAAAAGGGAGAATTTGGAGACCTTGCAAAATTCTTGAGCTTGAAAAACAGCCACTCACACCGTACCGTCAGACCTCTCGTCGTACTCCCACTCACGCAACCGCCTCCGCCTCGACATGGACGTTCAGGTCATTGCATGCCGCCTCTAATTCCCGGTGAACAACATCTCACACCGCCGACTTTTGTTAGACGCTTCAACCATTCCCGCCGTTGTCTACCGTTCAGGGTCTCATCGTGGACGAGAAACAGGGAAACTGCGTCCCAGTCTTCATTGAACTTCCCGCAGACCTACTGACTCCATGCGCTGCATACCTCCGGATCGCGAAGGACTCAAAGTACAGCTTCCTGTTGGAATCCGTCGCATCCAGTCACGCCGACCGTTACTGCTTTATCGGTGCAGGTAAATCTCCTTTGATCGTTTTCGTAATCCAGAGTTTATCTCCCTCCTCGTCCAGATCCCTTCAAGGTCATCAAGACCGGCCCCGGGCATGAGACCACCGGCGATCCCATGCGAGTTCTCGAGCAGGAACTCAATAACTATAGATATATCAGGATCCCGGAGGTTCCGACATTCACTGGCGGAGCGATAGGTTACGTATCATACGATGCCATCCAATACTTTGAGCCCAAGACCGCCCGACCACTCAAAGACACCCTCCAGATACCAGAAGCGGTCTTCATGTTTGTCGACACTCTCCTGATCTACGACAATGTTTTCCAAACGCTCAAGGTCGTCTCGCACGTTTTCTGCCCCGACAACACCCCTACGGACAACCTCGCGTTCATCTACAACACTGCCGTTGCCAAAGTTCGCCGTCTAGCCAAGGTTATCCTCAACCCCACTACTCCCGAGGTCCCTCAGCCTCCCATCAGGCTTGGACATGAAACGATCTCTAATGTCGGGCAGAGCGGATACGAGGGTTTCGTCACTCACCTCAAGAAGCGCATCGTCGCAGGGGATATCATCCAGGCCGTCCCCTCACAGCGTTTAACTCGCACCACCGACCTCCACCCCTTCAACGCGTACAGGCGTTTGAGGCAGGTTAACCCCAGCCCTTACATGTTCTACCTCGACTGCGGCGAGTGTCAGATTGTTGGCTCCAGCCCCGAGACTCTGTGCAAAGTTGAGGATGGTAAGGTATACAACCACGCTATTGCGGGTACGATCAAAAGAGGACGTACCAAAGAAGGTATACTATTATTTCTGCCTCCTTCCCGAGGCAGGCATATTGCTCATACGGTTTTGTAGAGGACGAGGCGTTCGCAGCCGAATTATTGGCATCGGAGAAAGATCGTGCTGAACACATCATGTTAGTTGACCTAGCCAGAAACGACGTCAATCGTTCGTGTCAACCAACCACAGTCAAGGTGGATCACTTGATGACCGTCGAGAAGTTCAGCCATGTCCAACACTTGACCTCTCAAGTGACTGGGTTTCTTCGTGAGGATAAGACCAGGTGATTGGTCATGTGGTCTCTGATATAGCCCACACAATGTGCTAACCAGAACCGGCCAGGTTCGATGCTTTCCGTTCCATCTTCCCCGCTGGAACTGTGTCGGGAGCCCCAAAGATCAAGGCCATTGAGTTGATCTACGAGTTGGAGCAGGAACGCCGAGGGGTCTACGCTGGTGCCGTCGGCCATTTTGACTTCTCTAACAAGGACATGGACACTTGCATCGCCATCAGGACCATGGTGTTCAAGGAAGGAAAGGCCTACTTACAAGCTGGTGGTGGAATCGTCTTTGACAGTGTCGAGTACGACGAGTACATGGAGACCATCAACAAGTTAAAAGGAAACGTCAGGGCCTTGGAAGCTGCAGAAGGTGAGCAGTTACTATAGTGCAGGGTCCGTTTCCAGGACTGACACCACCTCACCCAGAATTCTGGCACACCATCCAGAACCCCACCTCCCCTTGATTCATACCAGCGACTGTAGAGGTGTACATAGGCGGGATCGGATCCTCACTGCTCAGGGGATGTGTAGGCTATTAGATTACTGACGACGTAAAACATGTAGGCATGTATATAGTGGTATTATCGTTGCTGCGATCCACCATAAGATTTGGCTATCCTCCGACTCCTCAGTTTGTCCTGGGCGGCCTTTTCACGTTCCCTAAGGGCCACACCTTCCCGACCTGCGACGCTCAGCACTCCAGCAACCAACTCCGCTGTTCGTGTACTCTCGTCGTTTGCCGGGATGGGGTACATAACGACCCGAGGATCCACGTTTGAATCAACAATACCAATGGTTGGAACGTGCTCGATAGCACATTCACGGATGGCATGGATGTTGGCGATAGGGTTGAGGAATACGGCGAGGTCGGGTACCACACGACCATTCTTGACGACTTCGGGACCGAACATCTCGAGTTTGTTGGTTAGAGTTCCCGGCAGCCACTTCTCGCTGACGTAGTAGCCCTGCGATCCGATCCGTTCAGCGGCCTTACGGACGATGGGACGGAGGTCCGGTCGGGTGCCGACGAAGACGATGATTCCGTCCTTGACGGCGACGGAGCGAACGAGTTGAGCAGCACGCCGGAGTAAGGGTAAGGTTTGGTCGAGGTCAATGACGGTGATTCCTGCTCGCACGCCGTATGCATATGGCATAAAGTTCGGGTTCATGAGAGACTTGGAGTGCCCAAAGTGTGCGCCAGAGGCAAGGAGAGCGGACAAGGAGAGTTGTGAAGGAGCAGGAGAACGATGGAGTCCATGGTGTGGTTGGAAAACATTCTCCCTCGTCTGAGTTGAGCCAAAGGCGGAGAAGTGGTCGACTGTGAGCTAGGGGTGAGTAAATGCGGCAAACGCGTTGAACGGGTACGCACTCAGCCTTTTGTAGTTTGCCCGTTCGAGCTGGAAATCCGTCCAGTCCTCCGGAGTCTCTAGGGGTGTTGGCTCCGTATGAAATCGTCTGGAAGAGACGAGGCGGGAAACGTCCCGCCTGAGTGCACGTCGGACGACTGAGGTGGACATGACCAGCGTCGAGAAGTGGGTGTTACCCGATTTGGGATGCACTCGAGGTAGAAAAAAAAAATTGATCAGTTTCTATCTCTCTCTCTCCCATCCCTCATCTCCCCTCCGTCACCAAAAAAAACCGTCTACGGTCACCATGGAGGATGTCTTTGAAGGCGCTGTCGGCATTGACCTCGGTACCACTTATTCGTATGTCCCCCGCTTCTCAATTTCTCCCTCTAATAACTCTTCCAAAAGATGCGTTGGCGTTTGGCAAAACGATCGAGTAGAAATCATCGCCAATGACCGTCAGTTCCTCTCTTCTTTCCTCACCACAGAAACACGACTCACTCCCCCGCAGAGGGAAACCGCACGACACCATCATACGTCGCCTTCTCCTCTGAGGAACGTCTGATCGGCGATGCCGCCAAAAATCAGGCTGCCATGAACCCACGAAATACCGTCTTCGACGCCAAGCGATTAATTGGCCGAAGGTTCGAGTGAGTAAAACCGAACTCTCGATTCCTCTTGATAGAGCTGTGGATTCTCAATTTTTTTCCCTTGTTAGTGATCCCGATGTCAAAAAGGTTCATCCTTCGTAACCCCCTTAACTTCCCCACACTGATCGCACAATGCATTCTAGGACATGACCCACTGGCCCTTCGAAGTCATTGACAAGGATGGATCTCCCCTCATCAAGGTCTCCTACCTCGGCGAGGAAAAAACTTTCACCCCCCAGGAAATCTCCGCTATGGTCCTTTCCAAGATGAAGGAGATTTCTGAGGCCAAGTTGGGTAAAACCGTAAAAAAGGCTGTTGTCACGTTCGTGTATTTTCTCTTTTTTGTTCATTGGTGTTCCCTGATCCCCCACCTGTCAGTGTGCCCGCCTATTTCAACGACTCACAGCGCTTGGCTACCAAAGACGCCGGTGCCATTTCCGGTCTTGAGGTTCTCCGTATCATCAACGAACCCACCGCTGCTGCCATTGCCTACGGTCTCGACTCTCAGTCAAAAACAGAACGTAACGTTCTCATCTTCGATTTGGGAGGAGGAACTTTTGATGTCTCCCTCCTCAACATCACCGGTGGAGTCTTCGCCGTCAAGGCTACCGCGGGTGATACCCACCTGGGTGGAGAGGACTTCGACAACACGCTCCTGGAACATTTCAAGAAGGAGTTCGAGAGGAAGACCAAATTGGATATTTCTGACGATCCTCGCGCCATCAGGCGTCTCCGGAGCGCTTGCGAACGTGCAAAGCGGATCTTGTCCAGTGTCGCTCAAACCACCGTCGAAGTCGATTCGCTTTACCAGGTCCCCCACTTTCCTTTTAGAAATTCTTCGTAGTTTCGCTAACGTCCTCGAATTGCTTAGGGCGAGGACTTTTCGGCCAGCATCAGCAGGGCTCGGTTCGAGGAAATCAATGGTGCCATGTTCAAATCTACCCTTGAACCCGTCGAGCGCGTTCTTAAGGATTCCAAGATTCCCCGCGAAAAGGTTGACGATATCGTTCTCGTCGGTGGTTCCACCCGTATTCCCAAGATCCAGTCGTTAGTGTCTGAGTACTTTGGTGGTCGTCAACTCAACAAGTCCATCAATCCTGATGAGGCCGTCGCCTATGGCGCTGCTGTCCAAGCTGCCGTCCTCACCGGCCAGACGTCGGACAAGACCCAAGACCTGGTCCTTTTGGACGTTGCTCCCTTATCCCTCGGTGTCGCCATGCAAGGCGACATCTTTGGCGTCGTTGTTCCCCGCAACACCCCCATTCCCACCACCAAGTCCAGAACCTTCACTACTGTCGAGGACAATCAGACCACTGTAACCTTCCCCGTGTACGACTTTTAGAACCACTTTCCGTTCTCTTGACTCACCCATTTACAGGTACGAGGGCGAGAGGACGCAATGCCGTGATAACAGGCTTCTCGGAGAGTTCGAGCTCAATGGCATTCCTCCAATGGCTCGTGGACAGGCTGAACTTGTCACTACCTTCGAGGTTGACGCAAATGGCCTCCTCAAGGTCACTGCACAGGACCGTGCCTCCGGTCGCAAAGCCCAGATCAGTAAGGATTCCTCATATTCTATCCCCACAGAGGCAGATCACCAATGCTGACATGTATCGTAGGCATCACAAACTCCGTCGGACGCCTTTCTTCTGCTGAGATCGAACAGATGGTCAAGGATGCAGAGCAATTCAAGCAGGCTGACAAGGACTTCTCTGCTCGCCACGAAGCTAAGTCCGACCTTGAGGCTTACATTCACCAGGTGGAGAACACAATCGCTTCCCCAGAGATCGGCATGAAGCTCAAACGCGGAGCCAAAACGCAAGTGGAAACTGAACTTGCCCGCGCCATGGAGAAGCTCGAGATTGAGGACTCCACCGCTGATGAACTCAGGAAAGCACAGCTGGGTATTAGGCGGGCATTACAAAAGGCCACTGCTGGCATACGATGATTGGCAGGTCCGTAGCGTGCGGGCGAGTAAGCTGGTGTTCTGTTGTATTGTATTCTTCCTCGATTCCACTTGTTAATGTAGAACGATCGATGCACGGTATGCGTTACAGTACAGATGTCAGGTGGTGCTATGAATTTGCTTTGTTTACTCTGAGGGCGGCTTGCAAGACCCAGAGCTCTTCGTCAGCGCCATCGCATAGTGCGTGGTCAGCGTCGGCGAAGGCCAGAGCACAAGCGGATTTCTGCCGAGCCGTCAAAACCGGATGTTGAATGATGAGGTCGTGAAGCTATCATGGTTGGGTTAATTACAGCACCCATGCCTGAGTGGGGAAACACACTTGAGAGAGAACCTGGGCCGCAGAATATCCCTCCCTCATGATGGATTTAACCTGCTGTCTGATCGGGTCAAAGTTTTGCTGTTCGAGTTTGGAAGATGATAGGGTTGGATCTATCCCCAGTGACGATGCAAGATCGTCCATGACTTCGTCAGGGACAACACCAGCAATCTCTTGAATATCTCGCGGAGTGATTGGTGTGGGTGGGACCGTCGAAGAAGAAAGCCTAGACGCCGACTGAAGGTATGTGATGGACCGACGGAGATCGCCAGCAGAGGTTGAGACAAGGGCTGAGATGACTTCGTGGGTGACCTGCACCTGTTCAGAGAGTGCGATCTGCACGAGCCTGGCGGAAGTGGAGCTCGTATCAAGAGGTCTGAACCTAAATTTGGAGCAGCGCGATGCCAGAGGTTCGATGATTCTACAAGGGACACATCAACCGGAGACCGTGGAGTGGTGGCGTTTGAGCATACCTCGTAACGTAGTTGCACACAAGACAGAAGCGAGTAATTCGCGCATATGTCTCCATGATACGACGTAAAGCACCTTGAGCATCTTGCGTCATAGAATCAGCCTCATCCAGTATGATTATCTTATAAGGTGGACAAGGGTAGGTTTCCCCATCAGATGCCACGGCCTGTGCCCGGGGTGTTTGTCGAGCAAAGTTCTTGACTTTTTCTCTGACGATGCTGATTCCACGCTCGTCGGATGCGTTCAATTCCAGAACGCGAGATTTAAAGTTGTCCGGACCGAATAGCTGCCTTGCAAGGGCAAGAATGGTAGAGGTTTTCCCGGTGCCCGGTGGACCATAGAAAAGCATGTGTGGAAGCTGTTACCCGAGAAGTTAGTTCAGGGGAAGAGGTTCACGCAGTAGAAAGGCAACGCGTACGTTTGTGGATGTCAGGGCCTTTCGCAGCACGGATACGGTGTGTTCTTGAGCGGCAACGTCGTCGATGGTTTTTGGCCTGCTATGAGAACTTGGGTTAGTGACGAGATTATGCATTACTGCGAAAGGACAAACTATTTTTCTACCCAAGGTTGAGTGCGTTCATCCACCGCCTGCTGGACATTCTTGTGCTGATGGCCAAACATCTTGATCGTTGAAGGTTGGGCCTTGCAATATGGGCAGTCGTGACTGGCGTAACGCGTCAGCATTAAGTCACGTGGACAGTGACATACCGCACCCTCGCGACTTGCAGACAGCTGCCAGTACCATCCATCAACACTCATTGGTAATGTTGGATAAGCATCCTTCCGCCGGTGAGCCTCCGTTCGACTTGCGTAGCGTTACATTCGTGTGTTGACTTATGCTGATAGACAAGCCACCCCTAGTCGAGCTCAAGAATGGTAAACTTGTCTTCCGCCAGAAACCACTTTCCCTTGAGAAGTCGTCTGAGACGATGCAAGGTACGCACATTCGCATCGCGGCTTGCCACTAAAGCTTGCCTCACGGCGCCTCCAGAGATTGTTCAATTTCGTGAGATGCTTGAGGCCCGGATAACACAGAACGCACCTCCGCTCGAAACCATCCCGGAAGCGTTCAAACCGCTTATAGCGAAGTTGGTCCATGAGAGGTCCGTATTAATCCATTGCATCGTTTCCAGTCTCATCATGTGTGGAACAGTGACAAACCCCTCCAAACACTAGCCAAGCACATACATTCACAGCTACTACCCTCCGATATCGACGAAGACGACGAAGACAGCGAGGGTCGCCATGTCAGCGGGCAGCTTCCACCATGCAGCGTGGAATCTGCGATAACCCATGTGGCTATCCGAATTAACTATGGTGCTGAAAGCATGCCAAACCAGGCTAAAGTTCCCGCTCATCTGTGTATCTGGAGATGGGAGGTGGATGAACAAAACTTCCATTGGCTACCCAAAACAACCCGCGACAAACTGAGGAATAGACTGTATGAGCGTCGCAAGGTTTGCACATCCCATTTTTTTGGGGCGACATCAGTCTGAGGTGTGGCCAGGTTAAAGATGAAGTCGCCGCACTTTTAGGCGTGCTACCCGAACCTGACAATGTAGTGGTACCCAGTCCAGTCACGCCACATCCAGAAAAAGCCATGTGCTCGACGGTCACCGAACAGCCGGAACATTCGGAAGTTCAATCCGCAGAAACGGACTTGGTATGTCGTTTTCATGAAGGTTCCCGTTGTTCTTGAACAATGCTGAGATCGTCTCAGGGATCAGGGAAGCCAAACAGGGCCGCAAATAAGAAACCACTCAAGGTGAGCACACGCTTCAAGCCACGATTATGCCTATCCTTCCTAAGTTCTGTAGTCCAAAGAAAAACTCAAACCTAAAGGCGCGAAGTTGGAGAAACAGCTGAAGGCGCGGGAATCCCGGACTAGATCTCAGAACCTTATGGCCAACTTTTTCGCCAAGTCAAAGGCGGAACCATCAATACCCTTGACCGGGAAAAAGGAGGCTGCAGAAGCCACAGACTTTGATACGGTATTCAAACCCTTCGCCTTGAGGAGGGGCGTCGAGGTGGCGCCAATAAACTACTTCGGTGCACATCGGAGATCGTTGAACGGTGTGGAAGAAAATCCCATCGTCGTGTTTGGCGGTAAAACTCCACTGCCGCCACTGCCCGCTCATGTGATACAGTCTCTCCCCGTCAACTTACCAGGTGTGATTCGCGTTTCCTTTTCATAGCGCATACTTGCTGAGCCCTTACTGTAAGATCGGCTTCGTGATACCATCTCCTCACTGCCGCACACGAACCCTTCGAGAAATCAGCCACAATCCCTCCATTCAAACTCCAAGGATTCTGTTCGCACAATCTTGAACGAACTCGCTGAAGCGGAGGTTGCGGGGGATATTTCCGCCACCCGATCTCTTCTAGATCTCCTTGGGGATAGGGTCGCCATCCCTGCCAAGGTCTTCATTTTCCACGAGGACACTCGGCCGGGTTATTTCGGAACCTGGACTCGTATTTCCTCGACCATTAGGCCCCGTAGACCATTTGCCCGCGATGTCGTCGTCATCGATTATTCATATGACAGTGGTGAAGAATGGGAAGAGGAAAACCCTGGTGATGCGGACGATGTAGCGGACGACAATGACGACGACGACGACGAAGGGGATCCTGGGGATGATTCTGATGCTGATAGCTGGCTTGTGAACGACGACGATGATGTAGAAGCTGTCGTTCCCGTGGACGGAGCAGATACGCCGCCTCTCCCAAAGCGCCGTTCGGAAGGAGCAAGCGGTGCTGGTAGCTCGTACAAGAAGCGGAGGGTGGTCCCCCTTGTTCCGTTTGTCAAGGGGCCTGTTTGGGAGCCTTCCATAACCAAGACAGTAGAAGAGGTATTTACACCATTCCGTGTGCAGTTCTTCAACGGTATGTTGTTGGTCGCCCTGCTTCGAGGTTGATTCTCACAGTAGATTTTTTCTAGACAACCATTGCCCGATAGATCCATTCACATACATCTCACCTCTGGAAACGGCACCTCAAGCAGCTGCGAGTCGAACATTCCTCGTGCCTTTTATTCCTGACCACATCCACTCCACTTCGAATAGGCCACAGGCGAGCACCCCTGGTGTGGGGAAAAGGCCGCCACTTGGTCCGAAATATCCATTCCCAGAGGCACACGTCCCCGGCCTCGTTGCAAGAATCAATGAGCTTGCGACCGGAAGCATTGTACTCATAGTGGAAACGCTGTATCAGGAATTGAAGGATCACAAAGTGAAGAAGAACTCGATCGAGGCCAAGGTCAGGGAGATCGCGGTGAAGAAGGGGAGGGTCTGGGTTGCGAAACAGATTACACACTCGGGTGGCCCAATGGAACTGGCAACAACGTAGGACACAAGCCGGAACCAAGTGTGGTAGGTTACACAGGGAGTAACAAGTTGTTTTTCGTCGCTTCCAACCAATCTTCCTGGAGAGAAAGAACGACTTTTCCGAGTAGGGCCGTTATCGACATCACATCCTTCCCTTGGCCTTCCAAGTAGTATTTGATCTGTATCGTCTTCCGTTAGGATAGGATAAACTGTCTTGGGTGACCGCAACGTAACCTTGGGTTCTGTGCCACTGGTCCTAGTATAGAACAAGCGAAGACCAGATCGTGAATACTTGTCGCTGAAGGCGGGGACCATGTCCATACCTAATCGTCAAGACTACTTCATGCCCAGCAGCCTCGTCCTTCGCAACGAACGTAATCATGTTTCCGGACGATAGGGGAAGGGTCGGCTTGAATGACGGTGGGTTTGAGCTGTCATAACCGATGGTCAAATCTCGGGTACTAGTCACGGTGAGGTTGGCTAGGTTTGAAGGGTAGTTTGGGTTCCCCTGTGACGCCTGGCCCCAATCATGTCGACATGTCAGTTGCGAGAAACCACGTGAGGCCAGCGTACCGTTCCGTTGTAGTTGCGTAGTCGCGAAAAAATTCGCTGCACGACCACCGGGTCGTAACAAGTGAAATAACCATTACTCGTCTGAGAGGTGCTCAGGGTTCTGACTGGCCGTTGTATCAACGTGATTTACCTGGAAGTATCCGTATATCTGGTAGAGCTCGTCCAAAAACCCTCGCACTGTCTGCCCAGATCGGTGCAGTGAAGCGACAATTTCTGCGAATACCAGCTGGGAACGGTATAAGTAGGATCTTGGGGTAACCGCCCGGTTAGAGGGGGGCCTTACAGTCGCTACAACGCCATCTTTATCTCTAATTTTTGACCCGAACATGAACCCAATGGCTTCTTCATAGCCAAAAGGGACCTTATGGAATTTGATCAGACTGATCAGCCCGAATATGAGGTTAAAGTGTAGCGGCGACATTCTTACTTCAAGTCCCTGTGCGACCAGATCCAAAGCGGTGTTTCCGATATACTTGAACCCTTGTGCGGTTATGTCAGGATTTGACCAGAGGTTGAAAATACAGACCAGCACCCGTAAGACATTCTATGAACGTGAAACCTTCCTGAAGTGCTATTCGCTGGACCATCTTCGAGCTCACGGTCGAGGCACCCATTGCCAGTTTTTCTGTTACAAGGTCGTCAACACCTCCTGAAGTCTCAGTTCACATACTAACCAAGTGGTTTCCCGGAAGCCTTCCACGCGCGCAAAACCCATGCGGCGAACAGTACACCGAGTTGGTCTCCCGTGAAGACTTCCCAGGTCCCGTCATCACTAGCGTTAACATGTGAGAGGGCGGATTTGTCTTGTCCGTTCTCAACGTACGATTTTTCAGCGGCAGCAAACCTATCTGAGTCTGGGTCCTGAGCGAGGACATAGCCGATATGATGATGGTTCGCAGTGCCAAGCGCGATGTCCTGAACAGTATCATGAGAGGGTACAACTTGACCTTGAGGGAGGAGTAACTCGCAAGTGCTCCTGCAGTACATAGACATAAATCCAGTCTGCGGCGAAGTGAACACAATGGACTAACCTTTCTCTTCCGGGTTTGGAAATGTTACAGTTGGGAATTCAGGATCAGGGTCCTTTTGTTCAGCCACTTCAACGACTGCTTGTTCAGGAAATCCGAAAACTTGCATCCCCCTCCTTATGAACGGGGAGGAGACGCCATGCATGGAGGTGTTCACGAATTTGACGGGTGATAATAAGTTCTGATTACTGACGAGATTCGTGAGTAATTAATTGCCCGCTCCATGTCGCGGGACTCGGGCGTACTTGGTCTGTAATCCCGAAATGTATTCAAAATATGCTTGCGTCAATTCTTTGGTCCTGTCGACGCAATCGCTTGATCCAAGGAATGTTTCAGGGCTCCACACGCTTTCGTCGGGTACCATGTTTAGTAAAACACTCCTTGCGATACTTGAATCGTGCGGCTCGAGTATCTAGAAAGAGATCAAGAATCTACGGTTTACATCAACAACGCGACACGGCAGACCTGCACCGCATTTTCCCAATAAACCTAAAACGGTGTGAACTGGAGTGAAACAAGGCGTGAGGGTGGGTGTAACAGGCAATACCTTGTAGCCATTATCTTGCTGGGGGTGGTGTGAGTCTCGATCACGTAGATCCTTCGTGAATGTTGTAGCTTACCTTTGGATTATGGCTTGCTAGAAAACGAATCAAGGGTGAAATTGGGGACATAGGCAGTGGTCGAGCGGAACATGTATACCAGTAATCATCACACCACAGGCCGCTCCGAGCGTCCCAATGCTAAATGGCACGCTATAAAACCAAGTTAAACACCTGAAATGGGTGGGGGAAAGCGGTGGTGCGGAACCTACAGTGGTGTATGAACGAAGCCATGAAGAAGGTAAACTTTCATGCCTTTGGATAGAAAAGCTGCAGCAGTGAGAGCCGCCCAACGTTCGGAGTGGTGTCTGTGGTCGTGACCAACAACAACTCCCCGATTTGCCGCGTTGCCCACGGTTGTGAGAACATATGCGCACAATCCCTGAGATAAATCAACGTGAAACAAAAGGTTCGTCGGAGGTATAGATCCCCCAACCTGCGAAACCTGGATAACCGTGAGGTCATTCATACGCGAAAACCCCGCCTCCATTCTTCCTCTGAGGCCTGTGCTCGTTATTCATTATCAGCGACCACACAGGCTGACAGGTCAAGGATAAATCTAACCTGCGGTCCCAAACTTGATTCTCTTCCTTTGAACACGATATCATCCCCGATAATAAAAGGATGATCTATCGATAGATACCTGAGCCTATTTTCAAGCTCCTGGTGATTTCCTGATTCCCATAATCCCTGGATCTCAGACCTTGTTGCTTCCGACTGCCCATGCAATAAAGGACAACAGCTTCCCTGTTAGCAAGGTAGATACGAACCTTATCTAGGTCAAGCCAATCTTGAACAAGTTGTTCTAAGGAGGTCATCACGGGGGGTTGTTATGGGTGATTTTGTCGCGATGGGTGATTGTAGGTTCCAAGAGTGGTCGCTTAGATCACGAGGTTTCGGTAGAGACAAACGACATCACTCCTACGCATTTAAATAACATCCCGCAGGAATTTACATGTACGAAGTAGTATAATCTAGACAATATAAAAAGGATTCGCCATCTCACGCTACCGTTTTGCTTTTCGCGTTTTCACCCCATTTCCTGTCTCAGTGTTGGAGGTGGACTGTGTCGTGGACGTGGTAGAAACCGAGCTCAGGGCGTTTGCCCGGCTTGGTAAGCGAATCTTGAGAGATACAGAAGTCCCACTGGACTCAGACTTCGATGGGGCCAGCGATATCAATTTGGTCGGAGAGCTGGGAACGCTTTTTGGCAATGCTGGTGGTAGGGTGGTCGTGTTCCGATCCTTTGCGTCATCGTCTGGGCTGGTGGTGATATCATTCTGCGCCGAATGTGACTTCTCAGAGTGCGCCGGTGTAGGGATCCCTCCTGGTCTCGATCGGAGGGGTTTTGAAGACGGTGGCGGACTGATGGAGGTCAACGGGCTGTCAATAGATCCTGTATCCTCGATTTTCAGCCTCTTGCTGGGAGCAGGTTTCCTACTGCTCCGCCTACGCCCGGCAGACACAGACAAACTCTGAGTTGCTGTGGCGCGGGACGTCGGGGGCTTCGGAGGGAAATGAGCTTCTGGCAGTGTTTCCTCTTCAACCTGAGATCGGGTGATGAGCAAACTACCACGACGAAAAAAAAGTCACAGACCTTGCGCTTCGACGGTCGTGCGCCATTTGCGGCAGGGTCCAATTGAGTGACCGCCGGGGTTGAGGTAGGTGGGGGAGAAGGATCAGACTCCAAGTCGTGATGCGGTTGGATGGCGTGTTCGGAAGTTGCAGATGTGCCGACATTACGCGCCTGAAACGCTGATAAAACCTAGGATGTCCTTTAGTTGAAGTCTCCCCGTTTCGACGAGGAAACTATACCTGTGCTGCTTCGATATCATCGATCGAATAGAGCCTTTCGTGTAAATTTTGGTCCGAAAGTTCGCTTCCTTCATCGAGCGAACTTAGAGAAGTCAGGGGTGATGAAGCGGGGGAATCATCGCAAGGGTCCCTATGCCTATGTCGGATTAAGTCTAGGTAGGCAAAGGGGGGGAACTCACTCGAGGGGAACCCCGCTGATTCTGTTCCAAAAGTCGAGCCTGATCACTCGCTCGGGGATCCTGTACCTCCTCCCGTTGATTGTAACTTCATCGGTCAAAACCTTTTGCTCCTCCGCAGTAAGGTAGTCGCTCTGCACAACTTCGACATTACCGTTGTTCCGTTGGCGAGGTTTAGTGATCTCAATAAACCCAGCATTTTGTTTCGGAACGCGCCGTTTTGGTTTCTGGCTGACGTTTCAGTCCTGTAAACAACAGAAAAAAAGATGGAAAGTGACACACATATACCTGGTCCGCGTGGTTTGGACACATCCATTTGATTCCAAAGAGGGGCATACTGTCCAGGGGAGGATCTAGGCAATCTAAATGCCAGCTGAGATCACAATAATCGCACGACACGATGCTTCTCCAGCCCTCTGCGTTTGCCGACCTCCGTGATGCTATTCTTGGTCGCTTTGGCTGAATAGGTGTGTTGTGGCGCAAAAGAGCGGAGAGGCCGCAACGGAAACACAATATCGGATCCCCATTCCGATCTTTGAGACGATGTGGGTCTCTGTCTTCGAGTTGGCCATGACGACTACCCAAATCAGACCTGGGAATCAATTACAACAGAACGAAGGTTTCGTACTTCAGGCGAGGAGGTTTGATCTTGGACGTATCCACGTATGTCCCTTTTGCGCTCGTACCAACTGAGAATGACAATCAGAAGAGAAAATAAATGGCACAAGGGGGTTAATACCATCTTTGAAGTGCGTACGGATCTCTTCCGGTAAACGAAATTCGGTGGGTATACTACTGGCCAATTGCTGGAGCAGAGGTGTCATGATCCCGGCCTGTGTGGTGGATCTCGGAGACGGCTCCTGGCAGATTGACATTCAACTCCACAGGAATGGCGAAAATCGGCTTCGATTTACCCGTTGCATTACGCACGCTGGACAGAACCATCGCTTGTCACCTTCCGGGAGGTCTTGTGGTTCCATAGGCGGATCTAGGCACCAAAGATGAAATGCCCGAGGGCATCCATCGCAGTAGACCAAGGAACCGAATGATTGGCACGACGAACAGTGGTCTTCGTTCGCCTTGTAATATAAAACCTCAATTACGGCGACGAGAAAGAACAGAATAGAAATACGCACCTGCGGAGGGCCAAACTCGTTCAGATTGTACGTGATGGTCAGAGGCTCTTCCGCTGCTTTCCCATTCGCCGTTCCCGTCTCTTTTTCCTTCCCCTTTCCCTTGTCTTTGCGGGTAACGAATCTCTCAGTTCCATTGACTCGGATTTCTGCTTGAGGGGTGGCTTCATCCATATTTGACACTGAGTTTGACCTGGAGGCCATGGGTTCGTCCGTATCAGGAGGCGGAGAGGATCGGACGGTGATGTCTTGAGGGAGGGCAGACCAAGTCGTCGCCACCTCGTGACCGTTTGCGGTCGCGACAACAGCCGGACTATTCGCTTGTCGTGCCCGCGTTGAAGCTCTTGGTTGAAGCGCAGACATAGGAGAGCTTTGGGGGCGGCGGCGATCAGGAAAACGAAAGAACACGACGGTGGTGGAAAGAAAGGGAGACGCACACTTTGCTCGTGCGTGGTCTTTTTCTTCGAGGGCCGTCGACTCCCATACTCACGACGGTTGGCGTATGAGCGAGACCGAGCACGGAGTAGGTTGAGCCCGGGTCAGAAATTGGCAAGTAGGAAAGGGCGAAACTGGGCTTCTTGGTATCTTTCCTGACTGCTGACTGCTGGACAGAGAGCAAGGATGGGGGGCCAGGCAGAATCTCCGTAGCGAGCGTAGGATCACCCTCCAAATGGGTTGGCTGCAAGATTGGCACAGCGGCTTGCAGAAACGATGGGATAGTTTCCACCGAAGTCATCAGTGAAAGCGGAAGACGCGAGAGTGTGTCCGTCAACAACAAACCGTAGCTCAAAGGAACGATGGAGGTCAAAAAGAAAAGAAAAATTCGGTGGCAGGATGATGACCGTCGAGGGCAATGGATGGAACAATGTTTATTCTATCTACCCCACTCATTCCATAGCACAAGTCCTCCCAACCGAAACTCCCTCAGGCGCGACCGACAAATCCGTGACTGCCCGTGGGTCGGGGCTGTGTGTGTGGTCGTCTCATCAACTTGTAGCCATATAAATGGTGTAACAACTCACCAAAGAACAGGGCAGCGGACGTGGTCTCCAAAGCTTATATAAAAAGACGCCTTGCACTCTAGATATTCCACCAGATGGCTTCAGATGCAGGCGGCGCAAAGAACATTGACCGCTGAACTATCCACGCTATACGTTCGGTGATTACGCGTACGTGCTAGAAAAGGGACCATTCTAGAAATGATCCACAAACAGGAGCCAGGGTAACCCGACAGTGCGCTCGTAGGTGAGTGACAAAGGTGTTAAAGGTGCCTGGACAGGTTGCGACCGAATGGTTGCCATGCGATGTCCCCTAAACCTGCGATCTCTTCCTCCGTCTGATTTCCAGTTCCTTCGCCCGCTCCCACAGTTCAACGCTAAGTTCGTCTGTTTGGAACAGCAGACCTAGAAGCCTATACCGATCATTTTAACGAGGGAGACAAAGCCAGTGAAAGTATACCGCACCGAGCGATTGTTATTTTCATTGTCAAGTCGTGTTGTGTGACCAACTTGTCGTATTTCCTTTCTTCCACAAAATCGTTTTCGATGAGCTAGTGATTATGAGGTAAGCTCGCGGTCTCACCCTTCAGTTGATCTGCCTTACCTCGGCCAGTTGTTTTGGCACTCTCAACTTTTCCCTCCGCCGCGCACTGGTTAACAAGTTTCGGAAAACATCAAGTCGCCCCTGATCCGGCATCTTGATCTCGGACTCGCTCTTGTACAGAGGTTCTTCTGCCATGCTTTGAGGTTGGAGGGGTAACGAAATATCTGCCTGTAATACGAGCACCAGTGAGATCGGTAGCGCGTGCGGCAGGAAGGAGACCCAACCATAAAGAACGGGCTCCGCCTTCCTTCCACCAGTAGAACAAATCCGATTTCCGTATTGAAGGAAAATTGGCTGAATGGGAAGGCGTATCGCAGGTTTTGATTGCTTATTACATCTTGGACATCCCTCAGACTCCGCATCCCTGAGGCAACCAGCGGTTGAGTAGAAGAAGTCAAGATCAAAGTGAGTATACCTTTCTCGACGACATTTCCTTCTTGAATCCCGGTCTCCGTGAGGAGCATAACAGATCCATTAGGTATTTGGAGATACCCTGAAGAAAGGTCTTCTCCATCACTCTCAGGAATAAAACGGTCATTGTTTAAAGATTCCAATGAGAGTTGCATGACGGAAAACAGTGGTAGCAGTGTTGACAGGACAGGACAGAGTGCAGGGGTGGACGTCCCATTTTTCGGAGAGGGAAATCTTGTGAGTTGCAGCGAGGGAGGCAAAATAGGAGGGTTCCTCGATTGGCTAGAAGGGAGCTGAGGAAAGAATATAAATGCGGTAAGATGCACTTACACCCTTGCTACAGAACATAATACGATTAGTTCTGCTGCATCCCTATCTCCAGCCAGTGCCTCTTGTGAAATCCAATCAACGAGGTCTTCATATACCGCAGTTATTGCGCTTCCACCGGGTTCGGATGGGATTTCGGGGGTAGGCACTTGCACAAGTGTGACGTGAAGGACAGGCACTCTGACGGCCTCGGCTTCCATTCCAGTTACAATCCTGACAAGTTCTGGCAGGGGAAATCCGAGGACGCTTCTGATCTACTCACGATTCCAAAGCGAGAATCCCTACAAAGGTAGCGGCAGCCATGGGCTTGAGATCTTTAGCCAGACCTTCGTCATATACCTGTGGGGAACGATGAGAAAGATTCAGCTTGTGAGCCGGGGGACCTCACCTTGAGTAAGATACCGAAGTCTGCTGATCGAGGGTTGGGGAGCTTGTGGCGATGGCTGGTGAGGTAAGACGCTCTCGAAGGTATTTTGGAAACTGTAGTCCACACAATGAGAATGAAGGGGGAAAATGGGTGGCAGGTGTCACCTTGGTTGAACAGAGTTCCTTCCAGTCGTTCAGCATGCCACTGAGATTGCCCGGGAACGGTGACAGCCCAAAATACAGAGCATTCACGGAGGTCGTGAAAATTAATATTGACGGAAGTGGAGGCAGCCAGGTCTTGATAAAGATTCCAGCCACCGCATCTACCTTCTGAGAGCCTGGAGAGGTATATCTCCGGGGAAGGGATATCCTGAATCATCGCATGGAAGCGGACCAAGGCTCTGTCGGGATGGGCATCCGGAGGGTAGTTGAGAGAGAGTGGCGGGATCTTTCGTAGAAGCATGAGTACTTGAGTCCCTGCAGGTGATTGCATACAAAGGACGCTTACCTGTTGGATGGAATCTTGCGTATTAAAGACGGTGGCGAAGTGGGTCGTGACTTGCGCGGGGAAGTCTACCTCTGCGCTTCTGCCCTCGTCGTAGAGGTCTATGATGACACTGGATGGGTCTTGGATGGCGTCGACGAGATGAGCGGAGACCATTTCGTTCAAGGAGGCCTGGTGGGAGATCGGTGCCCAGCGCTCAGTGAGAGGCGAACGGTCGATTGGCTATCACGTCCATCAAGGGACCGGCCCAGCAGGAGTAGTAGTACATAAACAAAAGGCGACGGTCGTTACTTCAAACCCTTTTCCTATGTATCTGCGATGCTTTCCGGTGGAGAGTTTGATGGTGCGCTTTCTCGTTTGTTACCCATCCAGGCGTGCGTGAGGGCGATACCCATATCTTCTCGATGGACTCTTTCCCTCCCATGATGATGACCTACTTCACTGAGAAGGCTCGCAAAAAACAAGCCCGAAAACAGCACACAGCGGACCCACGGTCGCAGCCCAAGGGGTGAGGTGAGGTTCACACACGATGCATGGTTGACGATCCCATTTATCCACCTTATGAATACCAAGGATCCTTTGGGTCAAGGTGGTACCATCGTCCCCAGATACGTTGATTACAGCACACATGACAGTGAAACGATTGTGAAGGTGAATTTAAATCCTACCTAGATTACTCAAAAACAACTCAAGGCACGGTGGGGCAACAAAGGGGGATCCGTATATAAGTAACTTACGCAATGTCAGAACTCAACATAACTGTCCCATCATAGCAACCAACAGAAAAGAGGCTATATTTTTCAACGTCGATTAGCCCCACGCCTCGTTGGCAGCTTCTTGATGGCGCGTGTGCCTGGCGATTGCACGGTAGGCGATGCCCCTATATTGAACAGCGAGCCACCAGCCGGCTGTGGTGACCCTGGAACCGGGAAGGGGGATACAGGAGTTGACGGTTGTACCTGGGTTGGCGGCTGTTGACCAAAGCCGAATCCGGGCGCGCTTGACGGTGTCGTCGTGATGGGTGACGGACTCTGGAAGTTGAATGGGTTTGAAGTTGAGGTGGGAGTTGCAGATCCGAACCCAAATGGAAGTGGCTGATTGAACGTGGACGGGCTATTCGGGACTGACCCATTTTGTTGCCCAAATGAAGAAGGGGGAGGTGCGAGTGTTTGGCCTTGACCAAAATTGAACTGACTGTTTGTGGTCACGGGTGACTGTCGTTGGCCGAACGCGAACCCGGGTGAATCTTGGCTACTCCCAGGCCTCTGCCCGAAGTTGAAGGGAGATGAGCTCGTTGTCTGACTAGCGCCAAGAGTGTTAATCTCGGGCAGCTTCGAAAACGTGAAGGGTGATGAAGGGGTTGCAGGCTGGGAAGTGTTGTCCGCTTTTCCAAACGTGAAAGCTGGACTTGGTTGGCCAAACCCAGATCCAGAAGAACCAAACGTGAACCCAGTAGATTGTTTGGGCCTTTCCTCCAACTTGCCCACAAAAGGATTGGAATCCCCGGATGTGGTTCCGAAGTTGAATGGTGAACTCGTGCTTCCATCGCCCTGGCCGAAGTTAAGCACCCGCCCAGCGAGGAATGAATCTTCGTTCGGTCGTGGAGTCGTAACCTCCACAGCTCTGGTGGGGCTTTCTTCCATCCTAACCTCTTCCTCCTCCCTGGGCGGGGTGACTGGGCGGGGGAAGTTCCCAAACAGTGGTTTCTGCGTGTCGGCGGTGTCAGAGCTCGTCCCAAACGTGAAAATCCCCGGGTTGGATGTGGTTTGTGCGGGATCGCCGAACTGTGGTACAGCAGGCTTCTCAGGAGAAGTAGAAGTGTCACCGAACTTGAAAGCGAACGAAAACCCAGGCTTCGTCTCCTTCGGTGCGACTACAGGGGGCTTAGCAGACTCGCCTGCAGATGGGGTGGGAGTCGGTCGTTCTGAGGTGAATGGTTTCGGGCTTTCTGATGGGTTGATGGCACCAAACCTTGCGAACGATGTTCCCGACGAATTACCGAATGAGAACGTCGATGGCGTTGGCTCCTTCTGCTCCGAACTGGTTGCGACGGTGTTAGACTCTGTTGTAGGGGTCGTGGAGGGAATAGATGTGGTTGAAACACTGGCGGACTCAACAGCAGGATCACGGGATGGTAAACCCCCAAACGGACCCGGCGCTGTTTGATTACTGGGGGGAGGGGCAGGTGCAGGGGATGAGGTCTTAAGCGGGCCTCCACCAAATGGTGTTAGTGTCGGCACCGGGGTAGGTTCAACCTTCGTCGAGGGTGTGGGGAAAATTGATGTCACCGGGGAAGATATTGTCGAAGTAGTGGCGACTGGGGGAGGGAATATTGACTGCGTTGTTTCTAGTGGACCAGACGTCGCAACAAAACCCTTTGTCCCGGTGGAGAGAGGCGTTTGGTCTGGAGGCGTGGGCTGAGATGTTTCCTTGACCGATGGCGCACCGAATAAATTGCCCGATGGTAGAGGCAGGGTCGGAGGGAGTGATGCTCGGGTGAGGAGTGAGGAATTCGCAAAGAAATTTGGAATTCCAGTGGAAGAATCGTTCTTTTGCGGCGTGGGGGGGCTCAGGGATATGACTGGAAAAACGGGCTGAGCCACCGGAAAGACTGGGGCAGCCAGAAAACTTGACTTAGACGGCTCGGGTGTCAAGGAGAACGGTAGAGCAGCGATCGGCGGCTCTTTGGTGGACTCTGGAGGCGAGGTACCTATAACAGAGGTTGTCTGGAAGAAAAAATTTAGCCTGAATTATCTGAGGAGGGGGAAAGCTGCTCACATCTCGAGCAAATGTGAAGTCCTTCGGAGGTCCAAACGTAGGTTTTGTCTCAGACCTTGGCACATCTTGATCCTTCTGGTCCACGGGGTCATCATCTTCGAAGGCAGCAGAGAATTTGGTCCTAGATGGCCGAACAGACGTAGGCCGATCTGGACGATTTATCCTGCTCCGACCTACACGGAGTGAGGATGTTTCACGGGCATAAACTCGGTGCTGAGGGACATCAGGCTCAGGGAGTGGGTTGGGAACACTTTCAGCAGCAGAGGAAGATGTGGGCACGCCGTCACCCGCGTTCGCATCGGATGTATCCATAACGTGATCGGCTGGTTCTTTTTCCGCTTCCTCCTCCATTTTTCTGCGCTGGAGTAGCTTCTTCATGCTTCCATGGGCAGAGTATGGCTTGCGAGTGTCCTCTTTCTTTCCCTTCTTCTTTTTTCGTCCAGTCCCTAGGCGAGGTAAATCGCGCTTCCCACTCTTCATGGGGACAACGGCGTGAACCTTCTTTGGTTTGAACATTTCCGGAATCGTCTCTGAACCGCGGAGGCGAGTCGGCAACAATGGGGTCCTATATATAGCCAGTTCAGAGAGAGCGGTTTCGCTTGCGTTGATTGGGCGCAAATAAGCTGAAAAATAGGTGGGAATTCGGACTGGATGGTGGAAAAGTACAAGGTTTGACACGTACGATCATGGGAAGGGGGATGATTTAGATGCAGACTTGGCTGTCTGGGCGACATGCGGTTGTGCTTTGGCCGAGAGTCAACAACAAACCAGAGTATGAGTAAGAAAAGGGCACATACTGCACGAGATGTTTGAGCAAGAGCACCGAGGGTGGTGGTCGGCTGCGCAGATTGACTTCGATGTGTCGGGTGCTGGTTGGGTGGTGGTTTGACGAAGATCGGATTTGACATCAACGCGGTCAACGGTGGTGGCTCTGATGGATCGCGCTCTCGCCGCTTTGGATTGGGCCCGTAACCAGACCCAGCGGGGATGGGGCTGAGCGAAGTCCGCATCCGGAAGGGAGCCCGCACTGGCCCGACAGAGGAATCGCGCGGAACTGATGAGAAAGACACCTCTCTGGAGACCGGTAGAGGGATCATTGCTGCGTCCCCCGTGACTAAACGACCTGGTGTGTTGTCCGTGGATACCCCTCGACTTTGGCCGCGGCGGGGCCAGGCAGTGGCGGATAAACCATGACGTCCGAACTTGTCTGGTTGATGCTCCTGGGTATTGGCGTTGATCGAGGCAGAAGGAAAGACGGTAGGTGTAGGATCCTGCGATACACCCTCCGTCTTTGAACGGGGCTGGAACATCGCTAACGGTGGATCGAGATACCCTTGGAGTTGCGGTGGTGGACTGACAACCCTCTGCCTCTTGGCGGAGCGGTGTTCGTCCGACGCGTCTGGGTTGAGTTGGGAAACAGGTGCTCGCCTCCTCTTGCCTGGCGTGTCCTCGAATTCGTCGGTGGTCGAGAACCAGGACAGAGGCGCGGTGACAATGTTTCTAATCGTCGCCATAATCGACCCCGACCTAGGAGGCGGCTGCCGTCTAGTGTAGGGCTTAGACCTCGTGCGGACGGGCTGACGAGGCGAACGGTACGATTGGTGCATGGTGGTCGTCGCCACCGTCGTCAGTTGACAGTCGTGAGTCGTCGATGTTGGCGGTGCAAGTTGAGGAGTTTCATCCAAAAAAGGAAACACGTGACCTACGTGACCTTCGCCTTGGCCACTTGTCACGTCGGTGGACCACAGCTGCATAATCTGAAACGGCCACAGAGACGAGAAATGCCTCGAGAAATAGTCACGGTCCAGCTCGGCCAATGCGGGAATCAAAGTGCGCCTTCCCCTTTTCGATAGTATCAATCTGTATCCTCATCCGGGTGAGTAGTGGGTTCAGTTTATTGGCAACGATTGTGTGCAGAACACGGGATCAACAACGAAGGTATACTCGAAGACTGGGCAACAGAGGGTGGAGACCGTAAAGACGTATTTTTCTACCAGGCGGATGATGAACACTACATTCCCCGCGCAATCCTCGTTGATCTTGAACCCAGAGTACGCGATTTGGCATCTAGTATCGAGCCCACTTTTATGTCGGTGATACCCAGGTCATCAACAACATTCTCACATCACCCTTTGCGAACCTCTACAATCCAGAAAATATTTTCGTATCTCAGGATGGCGGCGGGGCGGGAAACAATTGGGCCCAGGGCTATGCCGCGGGTGAACGTCTGTATGAAGAAGTCATGGAAATGGTCGATCGTGAGGCAGAGGGAAGTGATTCTCTCGAGGCAAGTACCCTACTATCAACTGTGATGAGGACTCGCGGCCTTATACGTCCCCAAGGGGTTCATGCTCATGCATTCGATAGCTGGAGGAACTGGCTCTGGCCTTGGTTCATTTCTCTTGGAGCGCCTCAATGACAAGTTCCCAAAGAAGCTGATACAAACATATTCCGTGTTTCCAAATGCGCAGGAAGGCGACGTCGTTGTTCAGCCGTACAACGCCCTGCTAACGCTAAAGCGGCTAACAAACCACGCGGACTCTGTCGTTGTTTTGGACAACGGCGCTTTGGCACGCATCGCTGCTGACAGGTTGCACGTCCAAACGCCGTCTTTCGATCAAACCAATCAGCTGGTGAGATATGCTCGTGCTTCGCAACAGTCCTCCTAGCTAATGGCCGCTACAGGTTTCAACAGTCATGGCCGCAAGTACCCAAACACTCCGATATCCAGGTTACATGAACAATGACCTCGTCGGAATAATCGCTTCCTTGATACCGACTCCTCGCTGCCATTTCTTGATGACTTCATATACCCCTTTCACCAGTGATCAAATTGACAAGGTCAGCCAGACGTTGGGTCCTAGCTGCCACATCTGCCACTGACATTTTCCGCGCCAGGCAAAGCCTATCCGTCGGACCACGGTGTTAGATGTTATGCGACGCCTCCTACAACCGAAAAACCGGATGGTCTCCACGACGCCCAGCAAAACGGCTTGTTATATCTCCATCCTTAACATCATTCAAGGGGACGTTGATCCGACCGATGTGCGTAAACCTATTTACCAGTGGCCGCCGTTTACCAGTTTCTCATATCCTGTTCAAGGTGCATACTTCGCTCCTTCGGATTCGGGAACGTCAGCTGGCTAACTTCATTCCATGGGGGCCGGCTGCGATACAAGTTGCCCTGACGAGAAAATCACCTTATATTGCCACAAACCACCGCGTTAGCGGCCTTATGCTGGCAAACCACACAAGTATTGCTTCTGTGCGCAGATGATCCACCTCAAATGTTGCCCTCAACTGACCGCACCCGCAGTTGTTCAAACGGATGATCGATCAGTTCGATCGTCTACGAAGACGTAACGCGTTCATGGAGCAATACAAGAAAGAGAAGATTTTTGAAAACAGCCTCGCAGAGTTCGATGACGCAAGGTACATAGCACCCTCACGCGCCCCGGTTGGTGCTAACTGGTTTGCAGGGCAACTGCTGAAGAACTTCTCAAGGAGTATAAAGCGTGTGAGAGCGCTGACTATATATCATATGTGAGTTGATGGACATCTCATCCTCAACGCTGCTAACAAAGGGAACCCGACAGGGGAGCACGGAGAATGATCAGGGTCAGTGATGTAGGCCGAGGAGTTACTGTTATAGATGCGTATCAGAATGTATACAGTGTACTGCCAAATGTACTTCTAACCGCTTCGATGGATCGAAACGTTGGATGCGAGGGGTCGTAGATGGATGGTGGCGACTATGGAGGGACCCAGGTCTACGACTTCTTCGGCCCCTCCAGCTTCTTTCCAATATCAGAACCTAACGGCCGGCGTGAGTGATGTGACACAGACACGGGGTGATTGCCAATATACCTCGCAGCTTTACGCCCAGTACCCGCTCCAGTTTGGAAAGGATTTGGGTATTGGGGATAGCCTTGCCGGATTCATAGTCTTGTAACACGGAAGGCTTCTCGTTGATCTTTTGGGCACAATCCTTCTGAGAAAGTCCCTTCTCCATGCGAGCTTGTTGTATCGCCTGATGAAGACGGTCAAAAATTGTGCAGTGAAAATACGTGGAAGGCCCGTACCTTTCCTACGGAGGCAGAGATCTTCGGTGGGGGTGCAACCTCGTTTTCACGGTCAATCTTGGCGATTTTCTGGTGGTCAGTGCCTATGCGGTGCGACAGGATATCGATGAGTTGGTTGCGTAGCATGCATATGGTTCTGACGCGCACTTGGATGGCCCTTATTGGTGCCACCGGTGACTTTCTTGTCAGTCCCGACGACTGCCCCGATCCTACGAGCCTTGACATATGACAGAGTGAAGGGTAAGACAAGATACGTCTTATCAGATAGAATATGTACGAACGGCTGACAGGTGAATCAGTCAAGGCGGACAGGATTCTGGTAGCAACACATACCGTTCAATTCGGACTCGTTCCTTGTGACCTTTGGCGTTTTAGATTTGTTTCCAATGACGGTTTTGTGGTCCCAGTCTAAGTTGGTTCCGCTCATGTCTACTGCTGGTATCGTGTGGGGGACGGATGTGGTCGGGGTTATGGGTCGTCTGTGAGCTGTTCCTTCCTTATAAAGCATCCGTCAGGTTGACTCGGCGGGCGGCTGCGAATTTGGGCCGAATTGACCAGTCGTCCGAAATGGAATAAGGATCATTGCCACGGGCTGTATGCAACTGAGTAGGATATTTCTCTACGAGTCCGATAACATGTCTTTAATTCCATGCCAGTATACCCTCTCCACATACCCCTTAATCTCTTCCTTGGTGAGCCATGCGAAATCAACAGCAGACAGCCCGTTTGGTTCGACCTGGCCGGCGAGAATATGCATTTTGTAAAAGAACACGAGAGTCTGGGACACTGTCAGCCGTTTGAGACCCAGTAAAAAACTTGATGGGTCTACCTCGGGCCCTTCTGCGGGCCTGTACAGCCCAATTGGTTTTCTCCCAACCATCCAAGTATCGATATTGATTCCACAACGTGGATGAAGGACGCGGTCGGCAGTCTAGAGGGTGACACTCAACAAAGGAGACAAAAGGACAACGGTTGCATACCTGGTGTAAGAACTCTCCTTTCCTAATGGCTGCCCGAGGAAACGTCCACGCACCATCTTCGCTCTTGGTGACGAGGTAGAGGTTCCGCTCCCCACGTCGGTCTAGACTATGTAAATCTTTCCGTTTGTCGGCCTCAGTGAATCTGGTGGCCCTTTTCCCAACCTCTTCCTTGGCCAGTTCCGCGGCCTCAAGGTTTGCCTCAGTTGCGTCCCACATCGGCCGTGTCAAACGTCCAAACGCCTGTCTCTCGCGTTTTCGCTCCTCAATGTTGAACTGAGCCTCAAGAGGGGAACCCTGTTTAAAGTAGAATTCGTAGGGAAACGGGTTGTGAAGTGCACGAGCGATGCGAGATTGATACTGGTAGAATGTCTTCTCAAACCGGGATGGTGAACGAGTGGTGGTCGGAGAACGGTTGACGATGACGGACGCCTCGAGCAGAGGTTTTAAACGCGCCGCGGTCGGCTGGGTTGTCGACAACGGTGGTGTACGGAGGGTGGTGTTGACAGCATTGGCCTCGGTAGCCAGCGAGCGGACAGCTTGGAGAGCGGATCGTCGGGGTAACATCAGTGGTCCTTTTTGGGAAGACTGTCCTTCCGACGCTCATCCTGATGTCCCTCTCACTCGTCTCAAACGCATATCTGGACGAACAATCCGCCAAAATCCAGTCAAAGCCTGTGCCCTGGGAAGTATGTCCACCCCATTTTTCGCCTCCACCTAAAATTGACTACCAGAATCAGGGCTATCAACGCGCAGGACTGGTTACAACGGATGAGCTCGCTCTTCTCAAGAAAGTAGATCGCCAGCCGAAGGCAAAGATAGATCCCATCTTGCTTTCAGATGGACAGAGTTATGCGCTTCTTTATCTCCGTCTCCTCAACAAACTCCAGCGGATCGATACCATGCAGTGCATCCTGGTCTACATCGCAGATGCTCTCCTAGGCAAGACCTTTAAATACGATCCATCCGCCCCTGTTCCTTGACAACGTTCCAGATCACGATGAACGGATACCCCTCTTTACCGGTGCCTCCGAAACCGACCCAGAACTCCCATACGGTGCCCTTCTGCGGTAAACTCCACATTGCCCGATGGCGCACATTTCCTGACGCCATATCTAGCGCTTTGGACGTCCAAGACGACGTTATCCAACTCAAAACTGCCCAGATCCTCACCGTTTTTCTATCATCTGAAACTACACCAATCGCGCCGAACATACTCCAACCATTCCTCAACACCCTTTCCTCGTTCTTGACTTCATCCTTCCCTCACAAGCGGGACCTTGCCGTTCAATGTCTGGAAGCACTCCTTCCCCGACGCGAAGTGCGCAAGGCTGTCTGGGGGATCCCCCAGATAATTCAAGGGTACGAAAGCGATACATAACTTTATCCCAACTAATTGCGTTTTCAGCTTGGTGGAAATCATTAAACACAAACCTGGTCCTCAAATGTGCTATCAGATCGCGTTTTGCTTCTGGCTGTTAACTTTCGAGCAGGACATTGCTGAAGAAATCAACAAGTCCGTACTTCTGCAGCTTCGCCTCCCCATCCAAAATGACATCTATAATGATAGGAAGTACGACATCATTCCCCTCCTAACAGATGTGGCCCAGGCAGCCGTCAAGGAGAAAGTGATACGGGTCATCGTTTCCACTTTTCGCGGCCTAGTAACGAAAGCACCTGCGGCAAACTTGCCGGCCATGCTTGTGGCCCAACTACTTCCGTTCGTAAAAAACCTCTCTACGCGAAAGTGGAGCGACGAGGATATCGTGGAAGATGTTCAGTTCCTAAAGGACGAACTTTCAGCCAGATTTGAGAGTCTGACGTGCGTGGTGTCCACTTGAAATACTGGCTTTCACCACATTCATCCACTCTCTCAACAGCACATACGATGAATACAACTCGGAACTCCAATCAGGGCATCTTTCTTGGACACCTGTCCATGAGTCAGACATGTTCTGGAAGGAGAACGCAACGAAGTTAAATGATAACAATTATCAACAACTCAAGTGCGTCTGAATGGTCCAGTCTCCCCACGTTTCATGCAAACTATCAACGATACAGGTTGTTGGTGGAACTACTTAAGGATTCTCAAGATCCGCTTGTCCTGGCCGTCGCATCTCACGACGTTGGGCAGTACGTCAAGCACTATGAGCGAGGCAAAAAGTATATCCTCCTCCCGTGTTGTTTCTCCCCACTGACGCACCGCCCAGGATCTTGACGGACCTTGGGGCGAAGACCCGAGTTATGGAACTGATGTCCCACAGCGACGGTGAGGTACGATATCATGCACTCATCTCTGTTCAACGTCTAGTCAGCCATCCTTGGACGAATACGTGACCGGGATACGTGTATGAGTTATATTCGTCTTCTGACGGTGGTTTATATTGCCTGCATCATGTTTGGATTGATGAAGTTCACCAATTGACGGGCCCTTGCACGGGATGCAACGTTCTCGTCAATCACTGTAGTATCGTAAATCGACTATGTTTGGTCTGATACAGGGAGTTGTGTGGTCATCGTGAACCCCCCGGGCCAGTGATTTTCTTCTGTACATCGTCGAAATGCCGAACAATTACTTGACAGTCGGTCGCCTGACAAATATGTTTGGACGTGCTTTTTATGGCATCAGAGAACAGAACAAGTCCCGAGGCTCGTTCAACAGAATCGACTGGATGAATCAGTTCAGTTACCTACGACCGACCATGGTGTTCAGATACTCACCTGGTACCACAAAGCTCTTCAATGGTACCTCATCAGGGATGGGGGCGTTGGGGAGTACGAACGCCCCTGTGCTAACTTCCGGAATATTCGGCGTACTCGGTGAAGAAGGCTTAGTCGTCAACACGACCTTGGCAAAATGTGTTGGGACAGCCACGTTTGGAGGAGAACCGATGACCTCGTGGGTCTGTTGCAAAACTCAGTCAAGTGGCTCCATCACACGGCATCGAGAAAAATACTTGCAACACGCCATTTACCATCAAGATCCTGCTTCGGGAGATAAAGTGGGATCGTGAAGACATATACGTCGGAAAATGACCCAGTCAACCTCCGGCACCAGTCTTCCACATACGCCCAATCTGAGTGTGGGTCGTTAGTCGGCAGTACGACCAGCCAGTCAACTGGGTGACTGACAATGGCGGTTGAACCCAACCCCAACCTGCGGCGCGATGTTTGATAGCATGAACGTTTCATCCATCGCATCCTGGGACAACTTGGCATCGGCGGCAGGAACCATGTGCCCCCTGTCGTACCCACTCCGGAAGTAATCCTGGAGTTTGGCGCGGAACATCGCCGGTAGACTTTCATCCTCCGTGAAGTTGCTTTTCGACCGGTCGCCGGTGTCCGAACCCTTAACGCCCGAATCCTTCCGAAGCACGGATTTGGTGAGGTGTTCTGCTGTCTACTCCCCAGAGTCAGAAATGTGTGTGTGGGCAAGAACCACATGGCGCACCCAAGCAGGGTGCCTCAATCGACGGTCATAGCCAGCCACATAGGCTTTGCGGACGAGTTGGTCGGTAATTGGCCCTGACCGCAAACATGGGAAGAAGTTCTTCACAAAGCGACGGAGACTACACACCTGGGTTCCCGTACTTCAAGGGTGGGGATATGACACCAACGCTGGGGGTAATGACCGCGTTTCCGGTCGTTCCGACCTGGAGGATTGGTGCGACAGGTTGTTGGGGACGCGCGATGCTCTGAAATAATGTAGTCTCGTTTCTCCGAGCAATGGTAGTGGCTATACCACCGCCGACGAGTGCACCAACAGCAAAGACCGCACCGTGAACGACCAGAGAATTCGCCATATAACAGTCTTTGGCACGTGACCGACGCGTTGGGGATCCATGGCGGTGCACCCATCAGTTGGCTGGGTCAAATAATCTCACTATTACGTACAGATAGACAGGGGAGAACGAATAAAAAGTATAGAGCTACACGAAGTAAGGCATGTTCCCCTAAACAGTGAGACCACAGGTTCAGCGCATGGACTTTGAAGACCACATTTGGCTCTCACCGTCCGCTTCGTTCGCTGCATCCCCTTGTCCCGCTCATTCTCTGGTGCGGCATCGTAAACCTTGAAGTCGTGACTACCGTCCTCGCAAATCTTCAGAATAGAGGCCAAGTTTCCACATCGGTAGCAGTAGTTCGGCGCGGACCAGACTGTCACGAGCTGCTTATCGAACATGAATTTATACCCTTCTTGTACGAGTTGGTGCGCCCGAGCAATAAGTTTCAGGGAATTGAAGTAGTTGAACTCTTGGGTGACGCGCCCGCCGAAGAGCCAGCCCGCACCGCGCGGGCTTACAGCCCAGTTTTCAACCTCGTCTGGGTCTGACCACATGAGATCTTCGGGAGTGTCAGGGTCAGATATTGTGCGTTGGTAGTGGGACATACCACAGAAACCGCCTTCGTGGGGAATCTCCTGCGCTCGTGAAAGGAGACGAATTTGGTCTAGTGTTCGTATATCGGGAGACAGCCCGCCATGTACGCAGAGGGTTTCTCCGTCGATGATCTTGTGCATTTATCAAGGTTTAGCGACGGTGGACTCACGTGTACAGGTTCACCCACCGCTGCCAGGTTCAGGTAATCAAACACGCCACAACATGCCTTCCAGACCGCTGGGCTGCCGTACTTTTGCTGACATTCATCTAGCGGTGCGTGATAATGGGGTGGTTTTGCATGACGTGGATTGGAACGGACCGTAGAAGCCATATACCTGGGTGATCTGCCTACTTTCATGGTTTCCTCTCAAGAGGGTGACTCTGTCTGGGTACCTAAATGTCCAATGAGTGCAAAGGCAGCCGGCGTCAACTCCTCGCGAACCTTGCCTTGAGGGCGAACAACAGCGACACGGTTTCTAGGCTGTAGTGTCCTCTGTCAACAAAATCACCCTAGAGTGGCGAGATAACATTATCCTTTCCGGGCGGCCTCTGGGATACAAAGAGACACGTACGTCCCATAAAAATGTAGCTTGTATCCGGAACGTTTCCCCCCTCCCTCAGCAACTGGAGGAGATCCCAGAATTGGCCATGGATGTCCCCACAGATGGTGACTGGACTCGATACGGGCTGGATATTGGATTCTTCCATGAGAATATTTCGGACTTTGTTGCAAAGTAGTTTGATGTCGGGTTCAGGGAGGTGTTGGCATTGCATGAGTTGTTGAATCCATTTGTCTGGGTCATAGCGGGACATGGCTGTAGAGGAGAAGGTGCGCGTGATCGAAGATAAGCGAAGGATCTTTCGCTCCCATTTGGATCTACCCACCCAGCATGGAAGGAATAGGACAACACTTGCTCGCCCTGAAGGTTATGCGGGTCTCTGTGAGTAAATCGCACACGAATTCATGTCTCAGTCGGTTGATCAGGTCAGCCGCTCGGTGACACAGCGACCCGCGCTCGCCAGTGCCTGGGAACCATTCTACTCGAGTTCTCCGTCGTTTTCTGCACGCTCTACCGCCTCCGTCGTCTCGTTACAGGGGAAGGATCCTCTACCTATCCACCCCAAAAGCCTCAGAGATCTCACGAATGCTTCGGATATGTTGACACTCCCATCCTCCTTCGGTGCTATCCAACTGGGTGAGACATTTTCAAGTTGCCTTGCCGTGAACAACGAAGCGGGCGTAGATATTTCTGGCGTTCTGTTGGCCGTGGAGATCCAAACCGCTACCACAAAGGTGTTGCTTGCAGAATTTTCTGCTGGCTCCGACGGAGTTCTAAAGGGAGGAGACACCCTGGAAGCAATCGTTCACCATGAAATCAAAGAACTGGGCCAACACGTACTGGCGTGTACTGTTCAGTATAGGCTGCCTCCTGGGGCGCGTCGCCCAATCCGGACGGAGGAAAAAGGGGAAGACCCGTCGATGCAACTGTTCAGGAAGTTCTACAAATTTGCGGTAAGTCAGCTGGCGAGGGGGGTCATGATAGTGTTTTAATGGGTTGGTTTGAAGGTAACAAACCCCCTGTCGGTCAAGACAAAGGTACATCTACCGAGGTCTCCTTCAGCGCTTTTATCCAGAAGCGAGAGAGAGAAGGTTTTCCTGGAGGTTCATATCCAAAACTTGACCCAGGACGCGTTGTGGTTCCAAAGGATCGGGTTCGAGTGCGCTGACGGATGGAATGTCGAGGATATAAACACGGCTGGAGACGATTCGCAGGATGGATTATTCTTGGGCGACAGTGCTTTGATGCAGCCACAAGATATGCGGCAGTACATCTATATTCTCGTGCCAAAGGTGCTGCTCGATTTGCCCATTACACACGCTCCTGGGAGTGTGATATCTCTCGGACGGTTGGATATCGCCTGGAGATCATCGTTCGGGGAACCAGGAAGATTGTTGACATCAGTACGTGGGCACGCCCAGTTGATGGGTGGAAATGAATTGATTGTATTTTAGATGCTATCTCGACGCATACCGTTGATAGCTCCGACCACTCCGGCATCGGCTCTACCATTACACATGCAGAAGAGCGGACCGTTGGGAGGGAGCAACACGCCACCGAGGGCTCGCTCACCGCAACCTCTATATCGACCACAGACACCGCCGATGTCGGGCAGAGTGCAATCACCCGTGCCGTTTGCCCCGAGAGTGGGTCGTGCTGGGACGGTGCCGATGTCACCACCTATGTCGGCGACGACGCTGCCGGTGGTGCCAAGTGTATCAGTGGATTTGGTGGTTATCGATTTTCCTCGCGAGGAGATAACGGTCGATAAGCCGTTCCAACTGACTTGTCGGTTGACGGTATCGACACCAGCACAGCAAGAGACGAGCAGAACGCCTTCATTTGTCATCCAACACCTGTTACCAATACGGACGACGGTCGTTGGGCCACCTCAACGACAGGAGGATATTCGACGGCCGCGGCAGGACTCGATCGCGTTGGGTTCTGGTCAAAGCACACCATCTCCAACCGGAACGCCGCCTCGGGGGAACTTTTCTTTCTCGGAAAGCTTGGCTCAGAGGCTGTTGGTCGCTTCACCCCGGGTGATGTACAAGGACGAGACGGAGAATGAGGGAGGGGATGAGAACGAAGCGATAGTCTTGCCATCGCCATTCACGTTGTCTGAGGAGGTCACGAAGAAGAGAGGAGCATCACCGGCGGGTACAAGTGCGTTCCCACTGGAGATGGAGATGGAGGGAAGAGAGACGACCTCTCGGGAGTTCAAGTTGGAATATATTGCATTCAGAAAGGGGTTCTGTACCGTGGGAGGACTTCGGCTGCTCGTTGCCGGCGATGGGCCGGTGGCGTCTGTGGCGAAGGAGTGGGATGTTATCGGAGAGATGTGGGTCAGATAGATCACGTGCAAAACGAACCAGGCACGTGGAGGGCGGCGCGCTGGCGGGGGTTTCGAAACTTGAACTTGCTTTCAACTTACTCACCAAAGTCGTAGCCTTCGTCCGGAAACAAACCCCTCTATCCTCTCCTTTGCGTTGCGTTACCCGTTTCTTTTCTTTCTTTATTTTCTGCGAGTAAACAATCCTCGTATTCCGTGAGTTTCATTTCTTTGCCTCTCTTCAACCTGTGGACCCACATTACAACACATTCGGTTGTTTGTCCTTCATCTCCCTCCTCCTTTTTGTCAATCGCGAGCACCGTGTCAGCACCGGCCACTTGTCTTTTTACCAAACCCCGCCTTTCAACCCACGCTGACCCTGACTTGCCCTTTCGCCCCCCTCCAGGAACGGCCTCCTCCGTAAACACATTCTTTGGGCCGCCACCGGTAAGCATCTGAATTCGAACAAAGCAAGGGTTGCAGGGCGGTGCCAGTCCGCTGTCCCCCTCCCATGGCCCGAACAGGCCATGATGCGACCAATGGCCCCTCTTAATTTGGGGAAACAATTGGGGTGACTCGCGACTCCATGCCATTGTTTCCCCCCTCTGGGAAATACTTGGTCTGATCCGACAGATGCTGATCAAACCCTCCCCTGCAGGGCGAACGCGCACACCACGTTTTTCCATTCTCCGGAGCCATCCTGTAATTATCGGTGCGTTTTTTCACTCATAACCGTTCTCCCGATGTCACGTTGATCCCTGGTTCATTCTTCAACTTGAACCTTCACTCTCCCCTCCCCCTTGTTGCATTTCTTCCCCCTCCTCGACATGCGATACGTCTCTCTAGTTCAACAACGGCCCGTCAGACAACCGAAGAGAGACCAGCCATTCCACCTTCTGCCCAGCGCGATGCCCTCCCTCTTCCCAACCCACACAGCAAGTCGCTTTTTCCGAGCTCCAACTCTCCCCACGAGGAATGCCTCGAGCCCCGCTCCCAATGAAAGCTTTGATGACATCTCCGATGACCTTGAGCTCTCCTTCGCCTCCAACTTGTCCCTAAATCCTACCACGACCGACGAACACGACAACCACATCGCGTCACCCGTCCCAATGGATATCTCCCCTGCCCCACCAACCCGTGTCGCCCCTTCAAAGTTCACCGCAAGACCCCGCGCGTTTACGAGTTCAGCTCGTCTTTTTGGACGCGATGTCAGCAACGAGAATCTTCAGCCACCCCCTTCTATCAGCTCTGGAGATGGAACAGGCACTACTTCCGGAAAGAACCTTCAGCGAGCCGCTCTTCCCTTTGAGTGGGTGGCTCCTCCCCGTCCGGAACAAACTCTCGATACCGCTGTTTCCTCCCAGATGGTTTGTTCCACCTTTCCTATCAAGTAGTACTGATCTGACTTTTCGACCCAGGATCATAGTGACCCCATGGACGTCGATACATCCTACGATACCAACCCCCAAGAAATCAGGATTTCTGTCAAGGATTGGGATGCCCCTACTGTCACCAACTTCAACGCGTTGTTCTACGACGCTCAATCTCCCCCTCGTTCAACAGCGACTACCACCCCACCAGTTTCAGAGTTCATCGGGAAGCGACGTTCTCATTCCCCAGAATCCGACACGCGTTCACCCATTGAGAAACTATCTTCACCCCCACCATCTTCACCATCGATGCGCAAGTTGGAACGCATCGTCAGCGCAGGTGCCCCAACCAGAAACACCAAGCCGGGTCTCGAGAGTCTAGGTATTCCCTCCGGCAAGCGTCCAAGACGACCAGTTCTCTCTACAACCGGACCGGTCAATATTGCCTCCCAAACCAAGTCTGCATACCCGACCCTGGAGAAGACGGATTCTCTCTTCCCCACTCGACGCGCTTTTTCCGCCAGGCTTCCCCCCAACGCCGTTGATGTCCCCTCCTTTTCCTTTGACGAGGAGAGTTTTGATTCTGTCGATGCCTCACCGGCTCAGGCATATATTAAACGCCAGCAACACAAGACGCTGAGGCGATGCGATGGTTCCGACAATCTTCGTCCCAATCCCGTCGCCCGCCTCACACCCTCTAGGCCGACAGAAACCCCACGCAACCTCGGTGAACCTAGCCCTCGATCCAGGTGGCTTGCCCCAGAGTTTGGTGACAATGAAGCCCATGGAAAGATTTTACCCTGCCACCGTGTTAAGGAAGATGGTCTGATGAGAATCAACCAGCAGACTGTGCGAAATATCCTTACTCTCCCGTTCCATACTTCACGCTCAACTTCTTTACCAGTTGAACGATCTCCTAGATGGAGTGTTTGATAGCAAGCTCACGTCGTACCACATCATTGACTGTAGGTTTGATTACGAGTATAACGGTGGGCACGTCCCCAGCGCCCTCAACATCAATACGACCGCTGCTGTCGAAGAATTTCTTCTGGGTGCCAATATGCTCAAGCCTAAACCATCTATCAGCGGAGATGCTTGTGGAAAAACCGTTCTCATTTTCCACTGCGAATTTAGCGCAAAACGTGCTCCTACCTTGTATGTTTCGCTCACGTGTCCCAAATGCCTCGGTTCTAACGCCCAACCAGTGCCAAACACCTGCGCTCCAAAGACAGGGCTATGAATAACCACGTATACCCAAAAGTCCACTACCCCGAAGTTTACGTCTTGGAGGGCGGTTACTCCGGTTACTTCAAAGACAACGCTCATCGTTGTGATCCCCCCCATGGATACGTCCAGATGGACGATCCCAATTATGCAACCTCGAGGCGGGAAGATTTAGACCAGTTCCGCAAGGCCAAGTTCGGGCGTACAAAGAGCTACGCGTACGGAGACAACCTCTCCGGGTGCGTAAAAATGACATTGGTCGCTCAACAGAAACGCACCACCGCCCCCTCCAATGGAACCACTAAACCCCCGTTGTTCGCTGCAGCAACGGCGGCGCGTACCCGTCGTGGCGGCAATACCGGTTTAACGACCTTGACCGAAGACGGAAATACCACTGCGCACAGCGAGGACGAGGAGACCGACATCGGGGAGAGCCCCTGCCCACCCCCAAATCGAACTTCTGGACCCAACATGATGCTCAAGGGCAGGAAAGTTGGACGCATGCCGTTGATCAGAGCCGAGACATACGGTCCAATGCGTCTGGACCATTAGACAGCGACACACCGGTGTGCCCACTCAAGTTTCCGGCTACAGTCCGTGGAGAACAAGTTACCCTCCAAACGCGTCCTCTCTCCACCCTGCACGTGGACGTTGACGACGGAAGCTCCAACCCCGATAATTGTGTTCCCAAAACTCCAATGTTGTTTCACCACCCGTCTCTGACCAACGACTCGGAAGTTCGTCAAACGATTTCTACCACGGCTCTCTTGTCACTCGTTTGCATCTAACTGTTCTACGCTCCCTTAAAACGCTCAGGGTTTTCCCTTGTTCCCATGTCTTTTCCTAGAAGGATGGTTGAATATAGCACCCGCCAGCTGTCTTTCGTTCTGGTGATCAGCTTTGCTAAGCAGCTATGCTGACAGACCGTTCATTCTCCTGGACTTCACTTGACGTAGACGACTGTTGTAATCCAATCCCACCCCATCATCTGTTTCCATGTATGCGTGTCATCTCATTCCATCTCCATCTCCCCATCGCTTCTCGTTCCCCCGCTATCTTCCTCTCCAGCAACAACCTTCTCCTGCCCACCCAATTCTCGTTTCTTCTCTTTTTCTTTGTTTCGCTATTCTATTAGGGGACGTGCTGTTAAAGTCGGCTGCATAGAGTGCAATGTTTTGGGACCCCTCATTCCTCATTCGGACACTTCCATCTGTCTTGATTTAAAGTCTACGGCTCGATGCATACAGTATCCCTGCCCACTTGACCTTGATTACGGCGTCAACGACAATGTATAAATTCTTCATCCATCCCCCGGCCTGTTCGCCGTGCATTTTCAACTAAATCGATCGATCGAGATGATGGAGGGGGTACATATAAGGCTGCATGGCACATAGACCTCCTATTCCCACAGCGTGCGCACGTTCATCTTCCTCCACACTCTCTTCCAAGCCCCTGATCTCGACCTATGGCCGTCTGGGGTCTGGTGTGTACTTGGCGGAGATCTCTCGTTTTCATCTCTAGAGGGTTGTGTGCCTGCTCGCTCGCTGCATTATACCTGTTCATCGGTCTCGTACTTTGCTCTGGTTATCGCACGGCTCGGACTGCGCTGCTTTCCCATCCGCAAGCGTCCCTCGGAGAGGAATTTACTGGAACTTTGCCTTCCTCAATCACTGAAGAGGAGTCACCGGCCATTTCAGAAGCAACCCGCGTCGGTCTCGACCCCCCTTTCGACGCACATTGTCAACCTCCTCGTTTCGCCGACGGACACCCCTTGGTCCTGAACCCACAAGAGAGCGCTCGTCCCCTAGTCATTCCGAAGATCGTTGTGCAAGACTTTTCCGCGGAAGATGGATCGGTTCGTTACAAGACTCCGGAGTACGATCTGACGCATGCTTTGAAACGACGAAGACGCCTTTCATGGGCTCCTCGCGCCCCTGCGACCCTCGGAGACAATCTTGCAGTCAATAAACGACCGTCCCTTCGACTCCCTCCCACCCTTGTAGTTGGAGGACTGCGACCTTTGTACTTGGTTGACGACCTGAAGCACCGGCGGTCGGATGTGTTTGTACAAAACCCCAAAGGGTTTCCTGGTAGAAAGCGAGTGCTTGGGGACGTTGTGGCCAAGGATGGCTCGTTTGTGATAGTTGGCCTGTGATTGGGAATCGTAAATATAATATTTATGCGGAAAAATAAAAAATAGGTTAATAGATATCCAGGGCTCGGCCGGCGTTGCCCGTGAGGTCTGGCCGGCCGTGTTACTCAGTCCCCCGTCTTTCCCATCCTCAGACCAGTTCGTCTCATCCTCGTCCGATGTCGTCCCCCCAGAATGCGTCGTAAGTCTCGTCTCGTCGTCGTCTCTCCACCGTTCACTCCCTCACCCCTCCCCAGGAAACCGCTCAGGATCACAGGTGCCTCCGGTCATCCGCTTTCACCCTTGAGGCTGTGTTCCTCACATCTCCTTCATAGTCGTTGCTGCAGATGGCCTATCCAAGCGCGAGGTCTTTCGTCTCCCGGACCCATTCGCAGTCATTACGGTGGATGCAGAGCAAACCCACACGACCAGTGTCATCAGGAAGACCTTGAATCCTTATTGGAATGAAAGCTTTGATATGTAAGCCATTCCAACTCCCTCCAAGCCTATTCATTTTATTGTCCTCCCCCTATGTACCAGCAATGTCAAGGAATCATCTATCGTCGCCGTTCAGATTTTTGACCAGCGCAAATTCAAGAAACGTGATCAAGGGTTTCTTGGCGTCGTGAACGTTAGAGTCGTAGATGTTATTGATTTGGAACTGGGTGGTCATGGTATGTCCTGCAGCATACCCCCAATCCGTCTATGCAGGCGCTCCTGACCTGACGAATACAATACAGAAATGCTCACGCTGGATCTCAAGAAGTCCAACGACAACCTTGTTGTTCATGGCAAGCTCATCATTTACCTTTCGACCAACGTCAGTCAACCGATTAGCAACCCTGGGCCCTCCCACGTCCCCGGGGTCACCGAAACTTTCTCACGGATGAACCTCAACGATTCTTCCACATCCGTCAACAACACCAATGCCAGCGGTAGCGGCGGAAACCCATCCTTGTCACGCCAAACCAGTGCGCAAGCCACCTCCAATATCACGACAACTCCGACTATGCAAATGCCGTCTCCCAACGTCCCCCACGTAACAAACCCCGAGTTACCCGATGTACAACCGCAGCCGCAGCCTCATCAACCGAACCCCCAGCCGAGACCGTTGTCGGGATCACACCCCGTCCAAGCCACCAGCCCGGTTCAACAAAACCACGGACCCACGAACCCCTCGCAATCTGCAGGACCTCAACGAAACTTCAATCCTCACGAAGACCAATTCGGACCCCTACCCCCCGGCTGGGAACGTAGGATCGATCCCCTCGGCAGGACCTACTATGTCGATCATAACACGAGGAGCACGGCGTGGAATAGGCCCTCGACAAACCAAGCAGTAAACAACAGCACTCAAAGCGGCGAAACGAATGCTGCTCGCGACAATCATAACCGTCGTATTCTTGCTGATGACATGTTGGAAACCTCATCTCCCGCTCAGGTCACTAGGAACACCACTGCGGCTGCCAATACTGCCGCTGCCGCCCTTGCAGCAAGCACCAACTCCACTACCGCTGGAGCTGGACCACTACCGGCTGGATGGGAAGAGCGATATACTCCCGAGGGAAGGGCTTACTACGTTGACCATAACACCAGGACCACGACTTGGGTGGATCCCCGACGCCAGACAGTGATCCGTGTCATGGGACCGAACGGGCAGAACACATCATTACAACCTCAGACCATGGCACAGCTTGGAGCCTTACCGTCTGGCTGGGAGATGCGTCTCACCTCGACTGCTCGTGTCTACTTCGTCGATCACAACACCAAGACGACCACATGGGATGATCCCCGCATGCCCTCGTCGCTTGATGCAAATGTGCCACAGTACAAGCGTGACTTCAGGAGGAAACTCATATATTTCAGAAGTCAGCCTGCTATGCGTACACAGCCTGGTAACTGTCAGATCAAAGTTAGGCGTAACCACATTTTCGAGGATAGCTACGCGGAGATCATGAGGCAAACTCCTAACGACCTCAAGAAACGATTGATGATCAAATTCGATGGAGAAGATGGTCTGGATTATGGTGGTTTGTCAAGGTGGGCCACACATCCTCGTTCCTGGGAGATCGTTGCGCTAACTTCGATTACAGAGAATTCTTCTTCCTGCTGTCCCACGAGATGTTTAATCCTTTCTACTGCCTATTCGAATACTCCGCCCACGACAACTATACCCTCCAGATCAACCCCGCTTCTGGTGTCAATCCTGAGCACTTGAACTACTTCAAGTTCATTGGAAGGTGTCTCGGTTTGGGCATCTTCCATCGTCGATTCTTGGATGCATACTTCATTGTCGCGTTCTACAAGATGATCTTGAAAAAGAAGGTTGTGATTGCAGACCTGGAGAGTGTAGATGCTGAACTCCACCGTGGCTTGACGTGGATGTTGTACGTGATTTCCGGCCATGTATCTTGTGTGTTTGGCCTGACCTCTCTCTAGGGACAATGACATTACGGACGTCATTGATGAGACATTCACCACCACCGAAGAACGCTTTGGTGAAATGGTTACCATCGAGCTGAGGCCTGGGGGAGCAGATATACCAGTGACGCAAGAGAACAAGAAGGAATATGTGGACGCGATCGTGGAATATCGTATCTCCAAACGCGTCAACGAACAGTTTGAGGCTTTCATGACCGGCTTCAGCGAACTCATTCCACAGGACCTCGTCAATGTGTTTGACGAACGAGAGCTCGAGCTTTTGATTGGTGGCATGTCCGAAATCGACGTGTACGCAACCTACCCCCACTCTCTTTGTATGCTCCACGCTGATCACTAACATCTATCAGTGACGACTGGAGCAAGTTCACGGACTACCGAGGATATGAGATGAGTGACGAGGTCATCCAGTGGTTTTGGCAGTGCGTTCGAAGCTGGCCGGCCGAACGTAAATCCCGCCTGCTCCAGTTCGCTACTGGAACCTCCAGAATCCCTGTCAACGGGTTCAAGGATTTGCAAGGTTCTGATGGCCCCCGCCGATTCACTATCGAGAAGTCGGGCGATCCCTCGCAACTTCCAAAGAGCCATACCTGCTTCAACAGGATCGACCTGCCGCCTTACAAGGACTATGCTACGCTGGAAAACAAGCTGACTCTTGCAGTGGAGTACGTACATCGTAACTCAATGTCTCAATGCGTCTGCTTATCCGTTCTACAGGGAGACCGTCGGTTTTGGTCAAGAGTAGATGCCATTCTTTCGAAGTTTGTCGCTCTGGTGCTTTGTGTATGCTTGCCTTCCCGTTGCCTTTACCTATGTAGGCCTCGGCCCTTATGCCCAATTTTTCATACTTGTACCTCCATTGTAATGGAATGGTCATATTCTGTCGCACGCGAGTAGAACTGCGCAGTTTGCCTGATGACGGGCTCTATCCATACAACCTGAATGAAATGTCTAAGAACTCCTACATACACATGGGTGCAGAATGTCATAACGCGCCTGACGAGGGGGCCGGTGTCCGATAATGCGAAGGGTAATAAAGATATACAAAATGGAATGCAGAAGAAAGCAGGGACGAAGAGCAAAGCGAAATGAGCAGAACGAAAAAGTTAATAGGCTGGCGACTATCGTTTTTCGAAGATGAACCCAATGTAAATGTCTGAGCGTGACGTCAGTCAGCTAAACGCACATGGTACACCAGGGTGGACTCACTTGCGGCCTCCCACTGCTCTTCATCTATTTTACTGTCTCCCTGACCATCAACGACTTGCATCCTGGTCATGAGAGGTCCAAATTCAGAATGGTCGCTGAACTCCGTGAATATGTCATGGAACTCTTTGCGATATTTTAGCACCAGTTGGTACTCGCCCGCTAGCCTGGAAGGTGATTGGTAATGAGGAATTCGTGCTAAAAAAAGGGGGGGGGAAGACAACCCACCGAACGAAGTCGTCCCAAAGTACGAGGAACTCTGGCACGTTCTCTACGGCGTCCTTGAGCCAGAACACGTAACGGAAACCAAACCGGGGCAGTTCGTTGTCGCTGGGAACTGCAGTGTCGGTGTGGATGTTGTAGATGTTGTTGCCAAATGAGTGGTTAGGGGAGTTCCGCAGCCTGGATCTGTGCCGATAATCGTGCTCGTTAGGAAACTTGATTGGCTTTGGATTATTGAACAATCGCACAGAAGCTGCCCCGAGTTTGGTATCGTACCCACAAAGACGCCACCTGATCTCAACCACCTGCTGACGTTGTCCAGCATACATCGCGCCCTTTGTTCCGTCTCAAACGCGTAATGCATACAGAATTGCATAGACACGACATCGAAGGGCGTGGAGAGTTTATCGGGACCCAAAATGGTCGATATCGAGACGCCGTAGCAGTCACATGCGGCAAAACTTGCTTCAAAACGAGATCCTCTGAAGCTCTCGTAACGTTGTCGAGCTTGGTCGACAGATACGGAGGCGACATCTGTCGAAAGGTGAGTTTGACATGTCACTTTGAATCGGATACCGATGACGATGCGACTCACCCAATCCAATGTATTCACTTATGCGTGCCTTTGCCCACTTGTTGAGATCACCTCCTTTTCCGCATCCCATATCCAGTACCCTCCCTCTCGTAATGGGTGCCTTTTTGAGGCCGGGGCGGGAGCGTTGGATGACCGGGCTCGATCCCAATACGGGGTGACAAAAGTTGGCGAATAGAACAGATTTGATCCAGTTGTTGAAGTTTTTGAGGCCAATTATTGGGGACTCTTGACGCATAACCCTTTCTACCTCCGGGCGGGCATCATCTAAGAGTAGGGGTGAGATCCAGCCACTCCAGCGAATCGAGGGAAACACACACAATGCTGCATAATGGTGTGAGTATCCTTAGTCTTCCTACTGTCTCCTTCGTCGGCTAGGGAGCGCTTCCGTTTCTTCGATAAACTGAGCCAACCTCTCCTGCTCTTCTCCGGGTCGTTGTAAAACTGGATTTCTTGCGGGGTAAGAGGCACAAGTCGTGAAGATGGCCGGGGTTTGTACGAGACGGTTGTCAATTTCTGGGGCACGGGAGGAGGCAGCATAGTCGCTGCTGGCGGTGGGGGAAGAGGTAGAGGTGGGTCCTCAATGATGCTGAGGGACCTAACGGAAACTGTCGGGGAGGGTTTTGCGGTTGAATGGCCAGGGGTTGCCGGAGTTACTGACGACGACGTAGAGGGTCTAGAAGGGATGGAAAATATGGGCGACCGGGTGGGCGATGCGGTTGATGGAGGTGGGTGCGGGGGTTGGGGGCGTGACAGGAAGTCCTGTGGAACGCTAAAGGTGAATTGCCCATTAGATATCGAGGGGGTTGACTGTGGGGTTGACTGTGAGTGGTATGAATCGTCGCTGGTGCTTGTGGCCATCATACGAGAAGGATGGGGGCGGTGAATTGGTCGGACGTCGGACAACTTTTCGGTGGGCTGTAGTAGATCCGACAACGAAAGAGGGGGACGCGATGCAGTGGGGGTGAAAAGATGAGATTCCGATGGAGATGGGCCGTTCAGAAGGGTCGCGAGATCTGTAGCTCTCCTGCTGATAGGACTGACGGTCCTCCGGTCGAAAGGTGCGGATGTCGACGCGCTCGTTTGAGTAGTTGGAGAGGTATGAGGGAGCTCGATGCGGGATAAAGATTGGGTCGGAGACTGGGTGACCGGAGAGTTTAAAACAGCATCTCTAACTGGGTCGAATTTCCCCGGCATTGTCGACGCGGCGGGATGGAGGACAAGGAGAGGGGGAGGGGGACCTGAGGAGAGTCGGGAGTGAGTGATGATCGTTCGACGGTCAAGTGGTCCAGCCGCGTCGAGCACGTATTGTTGTCGGTCGTCGTCTCTGACGGCGGGGAGGCAACGGCGGCGTTGAGTGCCAGAATGAGGGCGGGAGCACGTAAGCAATCCGCCGCCTGCTACCTCATTTGGCAACATCTGCCCGATTCACACGCTGGCCAGCAAGGAGAAAGAAAGATACAGGTTGTAAGAAACTACAGACAATCCGAGTTAATCGCCTTTGGAAACCTTGTCGTCGTCCACATCGGCGTACAGCTGCATGGCTCGGTGGTCAGGGGGAGATCGATGTGCAGTCCAGACCACAAACTCACCTTGCCGGGGTTAAATAGCTCATCTGGATCTACGGCTTGTTTTATCGTCCTCATCAGCTGCACAGTTCCCACCCCAAGCTCATGCACCAGGAATTCCTTTTTGCCAACTCCCACCCCATGCTCACCCGTACCTGGGGGGGAATAAGAGATGTGTCGCTTGTTTGTCAACGACACATAAACTTACACGTTCCATCCATCGCGATCGCTCGATATACAATCCGATGAACGGCATCCTTCACCTTTGGCAATTCATCATCTCCCTTGAATAACAGCAACGCGTGGAAGTTCCCTATCAAACGGCGTCAGTCGCTTGCAGTACCATCCCTAACGGATCACTCGACCATCCCCGACGTGTCCAACGATCGTCGACTTTATCCCGTGCTCGGTCAGGTCCTTCTTGGTTTCATACACCAATTCGGGGAGTCGGGATACCGGAACGCTGGCCCACGATCAGCACGGCACGGACCTCAGCAGCACGTACAGGACAGGGACTGACCAAACATCTGTAGTCCAGCATCGCAGTCCCGGCTCGAGCTGCAACGACGAAAATAGAGCCATCTTTCGGTTCTCCCACATCTCTTTCGCGTGTTCCTCGGTCGAGGCGAACTCAAATCGACTGCTGGAATGTTTCTTCACGATTGTCTCCAATGCTTCCGCTGCTTTTGAGATCACCTCTGGCGCCCCTTGGATTTTAAAGAATAGGGAATCTTGTGTGGGATATTGTTTCTGTGTTGTTCCCGCCTTGTTGATCGCATTCATCACTGTGGCCACCTTAGCTCAAGAAGAAACGCGAAAGATCGATACTGTACTCACTGTTGTCATCCAACAACTCGACACATTCTGGACCGGCGATGAGTGGAAAGTGGCATCCGGGAAAGAGATACACAAACGGATATTTGCGCCGTAGGGCGTTCGCAAGATTTCTTGGACAGCATCGACAGCTCGTCCCACGTCGGGGAACTGGGCCATTGCAACTTTGTTTGGCACGATAGGTGCCAATCGGAGTGTTGCTTCGAAAGGTATTGGTGGCATTATTTACCTAGCAAGTGAACCAGCGTACCTTCGGTGACGATGCCGAGTGTTCCCTCAGCACCAATAAACAACTTTGTAGTATCGAAGCCGGCGGATGACTTTCGCGCTCGCCTACGCGTCTGGATCACTTCACCAGATGGAAGTACAACCGTCTGTACGATGATGCCTTAGAAACCGGTTATTGCATTGAAGGGAGAAAAAAAACTCACAGCATTCAGGAACCATTCAGCCCTTGCAGTTCCGTATCTGACAGCATTCGCTAGGTTGAATGTTGACTAGAGGTGGAAGGAGGCGGTTGCAAGTTCGGACTTACTACCACTGCAACCGGTCCCTATCATTCCACCGATTGTCTAGAGGTGGGATTCAAAAATGGCCAACAGCGATGATAAAATATCCATACGGAACCCGGGCCCGGATCCAGCTGCGTTCGACGATTGACGGTCAATGTTGTAACCGTGGGACCGCTGAACTAGTGTCACACACCGGGAAGAAAAGTGGAATGCCCCTCTCCTCAAGGATCCGGTTGATTTCGTCCCAGCGTGCTCCAGCCTGGCAGACCAGATCTCCGTCCTCCTCTAGGGGTATCGTCAGTGCTGTAAAAGTCGCTCGACTACGATCGCTTACCATGAATCGCGAGGATCTTATCCATGCCGGAAAAATCGATGCATATACTTCCTGCTGGATGCTATTTCCTGGGTTTCGGACCTGGCGTGTAGTCAGATAAGAGGAAGAGGACTCACGCCGCCAAACTGCCCCTCCAGACTATTCCCTACCCCGAAGGGGATGATCGGAACCTTATACTTCCGAGATATGTTGACAACTTTGACGACATCTTCGGTGGATGTAGCGGCCACATATACGGCATGAGGAGAGCTTGGGAGATAAGTGTGGGGGGAGAAGCCATAGGCTTCAACTGTTGCAGGGTCTATGCGAACTTGACCGGGAAGAGCCGCCTGGAGCTCTTTTATGGCTTGCTGGATTTCCTCCGGGCCGCCGTACTTCGGCTTGGATAGGGAATAATTCTGAGTAGACACTGCTGGCCTCCCGTCCCCGAGACCCAGCCCGTACGCGTATGTTGTGGAACCGATACCGACGAGACAGGCGACTATGGTTGATGTAGGCGGAGCGGAAGTAACTCCGCCGCGGGTGTTTGAGGACGCGGAACGTCTCCCGACGAGCCTTGCCTGTCTCAAAGTCCTCAAGGCGGGTCGAAGCATGTCTAAGGTCCAGATAGAAAATAGACGTTGTTGGCAACAAGGGCTAAACAACACATAAGGGTGTTGCATCGTTTTTACATAAATCATTTAAATGCGGTCGCAGACAGGGGAACAACAACGAATCCAATACCCTAACAGTTGATCAGAGGAGGATGGCGAAGTTGTTCCTCATCTTGCCTGACCGCAGGACGGATTTGCGCTCATAGGACGATCCCTCCAAACTGGTGGGAGTTACCTTGCGGAATAGCCAGTATCCAATTTTCCCACCAATTCTCCACCGCTCCTTTATCTTCTCGAACCCCACATGCTTCATCAAACCCTCCAAATGGCTGAGGGTGAGGTAGCGCGAGTTTTGTACACACGGCAAGGGGAGCTACATTATGTGATCAGTCACCAATCCTGCTGTGGCGAAGGGCGAGAACCTGAGCAATACCTACCGTCACGAACAAAAGGCCTGAGCGCGTACATGAAGCGTCAAGAAACAAGTGAGCCAACCGCAGCATCCTCCCTGAAAACATGGGGTGGGCACGAGATACCTGTGAACAAGATTCCCGTACCTCTCTCTCTCGGATCGGGGACGAAGTTGAGAACAAGACTGAGACTCAGGACGTTCCACTTGCAAGTATTCCCATCCTCCGACATCCGGAGGAAATCCTCCTGCCTGATGCCGGGGTCTTGCGCATTGAGGTCGATAGGCATGTTCTCTATCCAGGAGGAACACCCTCGATAATTATCTGCTTTCAGAGCTCCCACCTCCAGCAGCCTAAGTTGATCGTCAACACAAACCGGAGAAGACAATCCTGCAGCCCACACGCACCTCAACCTTTGGCCATCTCCCAACGGATCATCTTTCACGATGTCCTTCAGCCAGTCAACGAGGACCGTCTCCGTGCCCCCTCCTCTCTCTGCGCTTTGTCCCTGTTTTGACATTCTTTGGTATGTATCCAACCCACCGAGGCGACTCATCTGCTCGTTTATTGCATCTAGTTCTCGTCCATTGCCTGGTTGACCTCCTAGCTTCCTTTTCGACTTGAGTAAAACATGGAACTTGCGTATCACAGATCTCGTTTTTGTCGATGACGGTCGGGATTCCGTGGAAGTTCCTGTGACTGGTGTTTTGCGTCTCTTGGAAGAGACCATCGGCTCAGATCGTTCACCTGATCGGACTCAGTGGCTCGGTCACATTCTACTACCAGTGGAGGACCCGTGTAAACCGACCGACGACCTCTCGTAAAACCTGTAAAACCTACATAACCCCAGCTTCCCGTCGTCCCCCGCAAAACACTTTCACACTTTCGCACAACCGGTATCGACGTATTTGATGGACTCGGTGATAAATTGTCTAATGCCGTTACATCCGTAACTTCTTCTCCATATCACCGTGAATGTCCATCGACGGCTTGTTCTCCATACCTTCAGGGGGAGTCGTAAACGCTAGGTAAAAGTGAAGTTATGAACCACGCACCTCCAAAGAAATCAGAAACATCGAGAGACTCGTCCCTGCCCATCAGTATGTCCAAGTGGATGTTACTTTGGGGTAGAGTGGGCATGTGGGGATTCTGTAAATAGACAAGTCAGCGGGAGCGGACCATAAACACGATTGACCTGCCTTTGCAACAATCTTCCTCTCCATCATGATTTGTAACGGTAAGGAAACACCGTATAGGTTACGCATGAGCGTGAGCTTCATATTATCCTGCGTCTCTTCCCACTTGACAGCGTCAGCTTGCGAAATCGAGCGAGACGAGACTGCTCACGTTCTCAAGGCGATCCTTGATCGCACTATGGGACTTGAACTCGTTGACCATGCTGCGAGGTCCATACTGTAAAGCATCATGTAGCCCGAGGTTGTTCGTCGCCTCGGAATTGGTCGTCTTGGGACCCTGAGCGGGCACAATGCGAAGAGAAGATTCCTATGATCCAATGGGATATCTGAACGTGCGTTTGTGGGCGGTAACTTGTAGCTCACCATTGCGATTTGGGATTTGGATATGTTCAAAGGACGCGTAACGTCCGAGTGCAATCTTGGATCGATGATTCGATCGCGATTACGTCCGTCACATTGGTAACATCGTCACGTCGGAAAGGAATCAACCCCCACTGGACATCAATAAACCGTCTGCGATGTACATTACACGAAGTGGTATGATGGATGAGTCGCTCAGTGCGATAGCTATTAATTAGTCCAGCCTTCTGGAACCAAAAGACGGCCTTGTCACCGGGGCAAAGAGCAGCTCAGTCCTCGTTGTAAAGTGGTCAACCCCCCATCCGACACCAAATTCTGGGTCAGCAGCTTTCTTGAGGGAAAGCACCAGACGTGTTACGAGTACGGGCAGAAATCTGAAGAAGGATTTCAGGGCCAGGGAGACCGATCGTCGTAACGGAGACTCACATTATGCTTCCACTTCGATGCATGAAGTGAGAGGTTGGCTCGAAATCACCTGTGAGGGAAAATCGAAAAGAAACACTCACGTCGCAGGTAGAAGTTTGATGGTAGTCTGTTGATAAGGGTTAGATACACACGCGTCCTCGAAAACGTGAATGTCACAACCTTTGCAAGGATCACGGATAGAGTTAAAACCAAATGACACAGTGCCATCAAGGAGAAATAAACAGTCGTGTCGTCGAGGACCGTCTTGATTATGTGTGGCATTCCATACAAGGACTTGGAGCGTATGGCATAGTAGACGATCATGACGAACGTCGCGAGATCTACGTTGATTAAGAACGAACGGAGTGGTTGGGTGTGGCGTTGACTAACGAAAAACAAACGAAAGGCCGGCATAGCCAACTTCGTAGATCGCCTTGGTCCTTACCATGCACAGGTGGAACGCATCCAGAGGTACGTCGGGGAACTCCATTCCTTTGAGTAGGAATGAGTACTTGCACTGTAGGGCCAGTAAAGGCTTCGCAAAAACCTTACCAGAGTTCGATGGTGAGCTAATCATAGCGAGCCCGAATATCAGTTGAACGAGCGACAAGGCCGAGAAGAAAGCAAGGGAGGATCTGGACCTCTGCGATAACGCATACAGCCTGACGAACTCTCATGAGACATGGCGCCTTTAGGCGTTGAAATACGAACGCGTACCTCAGGGTCAGAAATATTTTGGCAACGAGCGTAGAGGTGATGATGAAAATCAGGGCAAGAAAGGCGGTCTTGTTGCACCTGAGGCAAGTGTTAGAGGAAAAGGTTCGAGAGGGTTAGATCAAGACAGACCTCTGTTAGAAAACAGAACAGTTCGTCAACGAACGCTCAACAGGGAGCGGACACGAACCTCTTGGGTGTATCCGGAATGGTGAAACGCTGCAACAGTTGTTGAGTCACGTTCGCACGAGGGTGGACAGAACGCCTTACAGAGCCTGCCACAGATCTTAAAAACTATGGGCATGTACCTGTTCTGAGATCGGATTTTGATACGGCCGGCGTTGGTCTTAAATGAATGGGCGCTCACGTAGAGGAAGAGATAGAAAACTTAATTTCTTGTGAGTATTTTGGAGTCTAATGCAGCTGGAGAGGAGATGCATACTCCAACTTTTCCTTCCGCCCCAGGCATACCGAACCTAGCGCGGACGTGAGGCGCGATCATCAAGGGGAGAGTTATCGACTGACCTCATCTGGGAAGGTCAAGAAATACTCATACAACACAAAAGCCGTGATTGCCTCGGAAAAATACTGTAGGGTTCGCGTTGGCGGGTTTCGGTTGGAATGAGCGAGAAAATCACGACCTCTGTCAACATCCTGGTGTTCAGCACCGTCAGCGCTGTTGCCAAAACGAGAGATTTCTACAACTCACAGCTCGTACCCTGTCTCTGTCAGGTATTGGATAGAGAGGGAGTTGTCCATGAGGGGGCGGGGAATAGAGAGGGGGACAATCTGGACAACTGGGCGTTTGACCCTCGCATCACGATTTGTACCACCAACGTAACGCGTCAAGGTAGCAGCAAAACCAGATGGTTCCAAGAGAGCAAAGGTCGTTTACCTCCTTCGGCATCGCAGCCTGCGCCTGGATACTCGTGACTTCTTTCCAGGTCAGCAGTTGTAGCTGGTGTTCCATACGGTTCCCTTCAATGCTAGATCGTTGACTCTCTCCGCAGTATGGCTACCACATCTCCGCCTTAAACCAGATCCAAGCCGTCTTGACGTGCAAAGTCACCTCCGACGATGTTTCCCCCTTCGGACTCCCAAATTGCGTCCTTATGACTGATGCTCAGTTCTCCGCTCTCACCTCGGTCTTCTCTGTCGGGGGTTTGATTGGCAGCGCTGGAGCAAATGTGGTTATGGATAATCGTGGAAGGCGTGGTGCACTCCGTATCAGTGCTGTTTTCACTGCACTCGGTGCTTTCCTGATGGCCATTGCCACTGGGTATGCTCCACTCGTCATTGGCAGGTATGTACTGCTCGTCCTCCAAAACATCGCCCGACCGAACCAATTACCCCAGATTTTTGATCGGCATCTCTGCCGGCGTTGGCATATGCCTGACCCCAATCTTCATCGCAGAAGTATCGCCAGCGAGAATTCGAGACAAAGTCGGTCAGTGGATTTCATCGAACTGCAGCTTTGGGTCCCTCTTCACATCAGGTCACAGGGGTTTTCACCCAATTATCAATCGTGGTTGGGATCATGATCACGCAACTCATTGGGTTCAAGCTCGCGACTCCGACTTCCTGGCGCTATGTTCTCCTCTTGTCAAGCTTGGCTGCTATTGCGCAGTTTCTCATCAGCCCTACCATGGTCGAATCCCCGGTGTGGGCGATCCGCAATCGTGACCCCCAGTCCGGCAAAGCGTACCATCAGAAGCTCTGGAAGGATGTGGATTCTCAATGTAAGCATATCACATCCTTCAAGTGAGCTTGGCCCGACCATTATCGTGTAGCACCAGATGAGGACCCGTTACTTGCCAAAGACCCTGATGATGGGTGGGAGCATGCCGTCAGTGTCCCGCACGCCCTCAAGGCGAGGGAGCTACGACTACCGCTCACAATCGTGTCCCTCGCTATGGTCTCTCAACAAATTTCTGGTACAGTATTTAAACTCTTTGTTTAAAGCCATGCCACTGAACTTCCGGTTGTGCGGCATAGGTGTAAATGCTGGTTCGCTTGGCCTTTCTATCACCGGTGTAACGGGGATGACTGACCCTCACCAGTTTTATACTACAGTAACGAAATCCTTTCCAACGTGGTTCCTGGGTTGGGTCCCTATATCTCGATCCTCGTCACTGTTGTGAATGTCGTCATGACCTTTCCCCCGATTTTCCTGATCGAGGTCGTTGCCAACCACCCGCCTCTTTTTCTGTCAGCGCACTGATGCCCGCAACTTGTAGCGCGTTGGAAGAAAGAAACTCCTGACGGCTTCGGTACTGACTGCGGTGGCAGCGCACGGATTCATTGGGTTTGGCTTGAACAATGGATTTGTAGCGATGTGCAGCCTCGCGATCCTGGTATTCGTCATGTACGTCTTTTGGTCCATGGAGTTGGATTCGTTTTCACACGAGGGTGATTAGGGCATTCGCTTCTGGACTCGGACCTGTTCCGTTCATCATGCTTCCAGAGGTCTCACCGCCGCAAGTAAGTCTCGTGTTCGGTTCAATTCCCCGCCATTGTCGCTGACGCGATTTACAGGCAGTGTCTGCGTTGACTTCAATCGCCTTATCAATGAACTGTACGTGTTCATCTCGCTTAGCGCTGCCGTTTTGATTGCTGAGTGTGACAAAGGGGTCTGTAATTTCATCGTTGGACTCTCGTTCCTGCCGCTCCGCAACTTTTTGTCCGGTGGCGAGGCTGGATATGAAGGCCGGGTGTTCTACCTCTTTGGGTCCTTACTTCTGGTTTCGTATCTGGTTCTATACCGATTGTACAAGTAAAATTTTCGAATTTTATCCCGAACACACCAAGTGCAGGCGGGTGATGAGATCAACCTCGTGGTGTGTGAGAATAAGAAATCAAGCCAGTGCAACTTTCTGGACAGGTCCGCCGTCACATCCCATTGCCAACATCGGTGTCAACGACTGAGGCAGCGATTTTCACTTCTCATTTCTTTCTTACGATTTACGACCAGGTTATTGATTTGCTCGATTCCTCATCTCCGTAGCAGCCAAAAGGAAACGCAGTCCGTCATGAGCAGCAGCGCTTCATCAACGCCGGATATCGCTTCTCTCTCACTCTCTTCAAAGCCGTCCCTGCAACGCATTCATGATTCTTACGATTACGAAGGCAATGGTGGTGGCATTGGCGGTGCAAGATCCCAGTACCACTATTCCACCTCGCCTCCAGTCCCCGCCCAGTCCCAGTACAACCCGCTCACTTTGAACCAGTCTCCCCTCAAGAACAAGACAATGAGGGGTGGGTTACCTTCGGTGCGTTTTTTTCCGCCCTTGTCATTGTTAAAAAACTGGGCTGACCGAACATCGTAGCAATGGCTGGACAATCCCATCACCACCCCCGATAACCGGCCGCTCTCTCCTAACAACAACTCCGACTTTTCCTCTACTGGAGGTTCCCCGCCAGCGTCACAAATCAATGCGCCCACCACTCCAGTTCAGGGAAACGATGATGAGGTTATCCCCACGGCCATCGTCATCAAGAATATCCCCTTCAACGTCAAAAGGGAAACCCTGCTGGACATCATCGTCAGTTTATTCCCATTGTCTTTTCATTCCGTGTCCATCTGACCTCGAACGTAGGCTTCCTTGTCGATCCCAACTCCTTACGCGTTTAATTACCATCTCGACCAATCCGGTCAGTTCCGTGGCCTTGCGTTCGCCAACTTCAGGGCCGCAAGTGATGCTGATGCGGTGGTGGCGGCCTTGAACGGGTTCGATGTTCAGGGCCGCAAGCTGCGAGTTGAATACAAAAAGGTGCTTCAGGCAGGCGAAAAGGAGCGCATTGAAAGGGAGAAGGCGATTCGACGCATGCGATCTATGCAACTCGAGAAGGAACAACAGCAGGCGGTTTCTTCTATGCCTACGTACGAGGACTTTGGTCCTGTTATGCCGCCTACCTTTCCACCTCAACGATCCTTCTCCGCCCAATATGCCTCCCAGCAACAACAGTACTCCCCTCCACAGCTTGCCGCAATCTCCGGGCTGTCCCCGCCGTTCAATATCAATACTAATGTTCAGCAATTACAAAGTATGATATCGCCCCTCGCTGCAAGTCCTGCAGTGAAATCCCCGAGCAACGAACTGGATCTTAACGACCCATCCACTCTGGACATCTATTCTCGTATCCTGTTGTTCAAGGATGACCATATGCGCGACGAACTCGCATTCTCCCGGACGTTGTCTCCGAAACAGCGACGGGTTGTCCACTTGATCGCTCAGAGGCTAGGCGTTTACCACTACTCTGTTGGTGAGGGTGAAGAGCGCTATGCGGTTGTAACTAGAAGAGATCCAGCCACGGTAGGCCCCTTCATATAAGTTCTTCGAACAGTGCACGATGTTAATAGTTGTTCACCCATAGCGACAGCAACCTCGCCAGACGCTTTCCCGCACCCCTTCAGCATACCTTACGCCGACTAATACCACACCTTCCACCAACCTATTGCGGGGAAAGAAGTCAATGCCTGATATGAAATCGTTGCAGAATCCGGTTCCGCGACTGAACACTCGTTCCTCCAATGGGAACATCCGCGAGGGTTACGCCACTATCGCTTCCCCTTCTCGTCGCTCTCCAGGTGGATTCGGATCCCTCTTTGCTAACACCGGTTTCGGAAGTGGCTCTATCCCTCCTGTGCCGAACCTTCCCTCAAGTGTCCAGAACGGTATGGCCGAAAGTCCCACGATCATGCGTCAACCCCGCGGCCCCGGAATTGGTGGGTTCGAGTCCCGTAGGGAGAGGGAGAGGGCTACCGTCAGCGAAAGCCAATCGATGCGTGGTGTTGATGCGCGATCTCATGAGCCGTTAGAAATCTGACCACGCATGTCCAACTTCCAAGAGGCAAGAGCAACCCCGGTAATCAGTGTTGTGCCGTTTGCTCCTTTGTCTCCATCTTTTATGGTCTATGGTGATGATAAACATCTCTTTCGCATTCCATCTCTCTCCTACCGATCGAACCTTTTAATTGTGGGTAAAGAAAATTAGTTTTGTTCTACTTCCCTCGGTTTGTGTATGCGGCCCTTGGCGGCCTCCGTCCTATTGTCAGCTTTTTCACCATACAATCGTAGGATTCCAGAACCAAACACAGCCATCGAAGTGGTAAGTAAGTACGAACAACACAACTACTCGATTGATCCCAACCTGGAGGTAATGGGCATGGTGTGGGTTCGAGACATCATCGACGGAGGATCCCCCTTCTGTCGTAGATCGAGACGTAGCCAGACTCGTCGCCACTAGAATTGTGTAAGTATTGAAAGCCACAATTCCATCACAAAAGGCACCTACACGACGAGTTCCATCTCGTGACCGTCGTAAATCCCCCTGTTCCCGACGGAGAAATGACCGATGGAGTCCTTTTCCCTTGCAATCGCATGTCCGTTCGCTGGATCGAGGTGATCGTCGAGGAGCGGGGTATTCATTCGGTAGTCAATCGCCGGCCGTGCGATGTCCCACATTCGCACACATCCTTCCAAGCAACCAGTTCAGTGGGGTGTACGTACGTGTGGGGAGAATTATCACAGGCCACTCACCATCTTCGCCTCCAGTGAGCAACCTTACCCCACGGCCATGCCACCCGACGACCCATTCCATTGCTGTGATTCCATAACGTTCATTGGGGGGCTTCATGGAGATTGATTCACTATGGTAGAGGGTATGCAGATTTGTACCCATACGGGTGTCAAAAATCTGCACAATGTTATCAGAGCGCCCTACAGCAAGGTATTCGCCACTGGGATCAAACTTGAGGTGCTCAATATCATTCCCATGTGGAATTCCTGAAATGATGAATTCTGCGGCCAGTTTTGATGCTTCCACCCTCACATCAAAAATGGAGAGTTTATGACATGTGTTGGCTTGGGTAACAAGTGCAATTCTGGATCCTGTTGGCCTTATAAGTTTTGCTATGTAGAGCTGGAAGAAATAACAAACCATCAGGGCTGAGGTCAAGAGCACTGCCAGGATGGGTTGAAGTACTGAAATTGTAAACCAGGTTGCCATCCTGAATACCCAATGACTGGTGGTAGTTGTGTTTGTTGACAAGCCTCCTGTTTCCATGGGGTTGCCATGTAACAAATAAGAGGTCTGATGTTCTGTTTCTCCCCCATTCCAGACCAGAAACACAGCAACCATTGGCTGGTTCAAAATGTTGGTGTGACCCTGATATAGAAGGAGACCCTTGAGTGTGCTTGCACAAATGAATACACCTACAGGCACTTAAGTCCAGCTTAGGTAGGGAACAGCAGATGTCTTACCCATCAGCCACAATTGCAAGGGTACCTTGGTCATCCTCTCTATAATGGAGTTCAGAAGGTGCTTTGTCCATTTCAACTATATGATAATAAAGTGGGGGTCACTAGTCAGAAATGCACAGAAAAATAAGCCCACATACTCCTTCCAGAAATCTGAGGATACAGTTGATTGTGATCTTTGTTGAGGGTCCAGAAGAAAACACGCTTGTCATATCCACATGAGGCTGCATGCTGAGGACTAGATTGTGTCAGAATGGAAAGTAGTGAGTGCCTCCAGCATACCTTTGTGGGTGAAACTTGACATCACTAACTGCAAAATGTTTGAGGCCCTCAATAAATTCCCCTAAGTGGCCATAATAAGTCATAAAACATACAGAACCAGTAAATACATTCCTACCTCTAATTTCTTCTGGGGGGATTGCATCTGTGCCATAGAATTTTGTGTGAGTATACATTGGGTAAAATCCTAATCAGGTGATTAATCATTGTCACATCCTCAGAACTTCAGAGAAAACAGATATGCACCAGCGTTCTCCTTCCAGAACAATAAAGATGGGCCTATGTTGTCCACTGTTGGCAAACTGTCATCCCCACCTTGAACTGTTGAGGATGCAATGGCAATGATTCCTCCACTTTGAGCAACCTGGTTTACACCTGTACAACATGAGAAAACCATTATTTGGGGACTAATTACATTACTGAGAACTTACTTCCAGGAGCCACCCTCTGTGATTCAACCAAATGAAGTTCCCTCCAGTCATCAAAACTTTTTGAACTTTCAAGGTAATGAGGCCTCCTCCAGTTTGGAGTTCCTGTATAGGCTGTGTTATGGCTATGTTTGGCTCCAGTGATTGTCATGCTTTGTAATTTCTTTCTGCCACTGAGCCAGGGGTTTCATTTATAATCTGGGTACATACCAATGAGAGTGAATCTGGAATGCAGAACCATGGTGAAGACTGTGGAAACAGCTTCTGTGGGGTACTCTGTTTTTCACTCATGCTCAATTGTTGAACATCCTGGATCCAGAGTAAATATATCAGCAGGGGAATTTGCTGGTGAGACATTGGCACACCTTTGTAACCTTATGGTGGATAGCCATATGGTAAAGGTGACTTCGTGTCTGGTATACAGGGGCAGTAAGTATGGTGGGTGGGTAAGTGCATGGGTAAATAATACAGAGGGGATATCCTCAATGTCACTTTCATTTAACCAAGGCATCTCTTCTAACAGCTAAAATATAGTTAATGAGGCCAAAAGTAACATCAAATACTGCCACACACCCTTGCATGACTATATTTGTCATCCACCTCTGAGACTGTGTCACTGTCTGTTTCATTGCAGCCAGTGATGCCCCACCCACACGAGGGGCCAGGTTCTGTTCTCTGGCTCTGGTGGTTCACTGCATCAATGGAATGTGGAGGGGCTTCCACTTTGACAATGGGAAGAGGGGTGTCTTCTACTTTGACAGCAGTGAGGGGTGGCTGTGAGGGGATTCCTCTCTTTGTGACTGTCAGATCCTGTATTCTGAATGAGTGTATGGAGCAGGCACACCTGTTGTAGTGTTGATCTTGAGTGGCCAGGTTTTGGAGGTGTCTCGTCATCCAGAACAACGATTGTATGATGGATGATCTCGATGTCAGAGTCGGAATCAACGAGGTCAATGACCACCGGGCTTTTGGCTGGTTGTCTACCCATATGTGGCTGAACCGGTGCCCAAGGCTGTTCGAGTTTGATCGTAGCACAAGAGTGAGATGTTAAATTGATTTTCATTTGCCAAAGCGATCGAGCCGTCGGAATCACCTCTCCGCCGCCATCAACCAGACTCGCCGACTCATGAACGAAATCTACAACCCCAATCCCACCATTCTCAAAACCGCCGGGAAACGAGGTATACGGTCTTCGAATCTCTGGGATCTGGAAGAAGGGCAAGTAGGCGGACACGGGCTCTCCGATGATCATCCTGTAAGCGAGAGCATAGACCAAAATGAGATCTTCGGTCGGCACCTCTCGCCATCTATCACTGTAAGCTAACTAAGGCCATGATTCCCTATATAGATCTGGTCAGGTTCATCACAGACCCGGAGCACAAGCACATGACACTGGAGGAATTAATGGTCGTCTCAGTTCCCCAGTGTAGCGTCTCAAACGAGACAAATCGGGTGTTGATTCAATTCACCCCGACTGTTCCACACTGTGGGATGAGCACGGTGATAGGTGTGTTGGACTTCGTCCGACACAGACGAAACTGAACAATCACTGCAGGCCTCACATTACGAGTCCGTTTGTTAAGAGCCCTACCCGACCGATTCAAGGTCGACATCCGTGTCAAGCCTGGCTCACACCAGAGCGAAAATGAATGTATGTCTCTGGAGGTATCTCGACGACAGATAGCGAACTCACCTCAGGTGTAATAGTAAACAAACAGTTGAACGATAAAGAGCGTGTAGCTGCCGCTCTCGAAAACCCTGCACTCCTAACTGTACTTGAAGAGTGCCTGGAGCCAGCACAGAACGGGATTCGTGGACAAGCACGCCAGTAGGATTGACTCCGGGTATTAATTACACCACGAAACACTAATGTACATCGACCTCATCCTCTGAAATATCCATGTCGCTGGATTCCCCACGATCGGCTTCGGCTTCGGTCCCAGATGACATCCCTTCTCTCACGTCGACCAAACGCTGAGCGAGCGCGGCGAACCCTTCCTCCGTCTCGTCTATTTGAACTGGGTCCTCAACCAGTCCCTCACCCCCTCCCTCGGCGTCCTCTTCTCCTTCCTCCTCTCCGATATCCACAATAGGTTTTATTCCGCTTGCTTTAGCAGCACAGTCGCACAGTCTTGGAAGATAATAATCGGAGGACTTGTCTTCCAGGACGTTCAGGGCCAATTCAGCGGCTAGGGCCTTGGATACGGCCTTGGTCCTGGCCCGAATCGGCTCAGTCACAGCGATACCGTGAACCACCACGAGAACCGTATCGGCAATCTTGATCTGAGGATGACTTGACCCTTTCCTACGGCGCCGTTAGCCTTGAGTGATGACCTTTGAAGAAGGACGTACTGAAAGTTGACCCGCCTACAACCATTTTTGCTCATCCAAATCATCAGATTTGACACCGGGTCCAAGGGTAGGTCCATCGCGATCTCATTCAGGAGTTCCTCCATGATCATTTCCACTATCACGCTAAACTTCTCGAAGTTATGACCCGAGTCCACAAACACGGCGCCCATAACACTCTCAAAAACATCGCCGAGTGCTTTAGGAGGCTCGTACTTCCATCCGTTGACGACGATATCTGCGTAGGATGTCTCCTGGAGAAGTTTGGCGGAGGACCAGATTGCAGTGTTCAAGCCTGCATTGTTGAGCAACATCACCTTGTGTAGCTCTAGTTTCTTGACGGCAACAGATGCCAAAGCGGCATTACGGACTAACCTCCCCTTCGCTGTTGTGAGATCCCCAGAGGTCGCTTTCGGGAAGCGGTGGTACAAATGCCTCATGATGACCAGCTCAATGAGCGCTAATGAACCGTGAGTTCTAGAGACTACGGTGAAGTGGACGCTCTTACCGTCTCCGAGAAACTCGAGCCGTTGATACGACGGGAGAGAGGTGTATTGAAAGGACGGGTGGGATACCGCTTCGATAAGCAAATTTCCACACTTGAATTCGTATCCGAGCCGCTCCGTAAGGGAGGTGAAGAGGGGTGAGACATTTACGCGCTTGATGCGCCACCCGTACCGCAGCGGCCAATGTATTGGTCCACCGAATGACAGTCCCAAAGCAACTCCGGCACGGAGAGCGGTAGGTATACCACCAGACAGGAAAGCCGCTCCTAGTGTCGATTCCATACACTCCTGCAGACTCCGACGGGGGAAAGACCGCTCCACCAATCGGCCTCCCCCGACCTGAGCAGGGTCCCAATTCTCGAGAACCGTGTAGGGCCACACGCGCATACTTTGGATTTCGGGAGACAGGAACCTTTCCAATCCTATCGCCTGAGCCCGTGCGAGCAAAGTTCTGTTCGAGACGCAGCATCTACGAACTGCGTCCAGCTGGCCCTCGTGCCTGAAGGGGAACTTGTGAAAAATATACACAACCGTGCAGAGCTTTAGGACAGAATCCCCAAGAGTCTCCAGGCGCTGGTTATCGACGCTTGCATTGGCACAAGGCAGGGTCAATGCCTCCGCGAGTATGTGTAATTGCATTGGAGGGAGGGAGAGTTCGATCACCGCCTGACGGGCACGCCATAGGTCAGTAGCCCTGCGCATAAGTATCGGCAGAATCCTGAACGTTGTCCACATCGCCTTCGGTATTTGGAGCTGCCTGCAGAGATAGACAGGTAAAAACGACCTGGATCCCACGGGGCCTGAGGTCTGGGAACCATCCGCGCCGCGTAAGGATTCCGTTGAGTAGTACGAAGACTGCTCTCGGGGGAAGTGCTGGATTTCTATGAGGGGACAGTCGGCTGGTATGGTTGGCTCGACTCCTTTCCGGGTATATTTCTGTATCCAATATTCTCGATACGTCGGGAAACTGGCTTCTCGGGAACCGGGAGCCGGTGGGGACACTGGTGTGAGGTCCCGTCTAATCGACCGCAATAGGAGCGGCCGACCGTGAACTTTGCCGTTCATAACGAGTAAATTGTCGTAGTGTCGTTCGTCGATCGTACTCCAATCGTGCGAGCCAAAAGGGTTGTCTACTACTTCCTGTATGGAAGAGAAATCGGGAAGCAGCCTCTCGGTAAGCGGGACTATGCACGCTGTGATGGGGGTAGAGATATTTCTGTGGGTGACACACCACCACAATCCTGTTCGGGTGTAGTCCTGGAGCAGCCGGAGTTCGTGAGGTTGTTGGATTTCAAAAGGAGTTCCCGCTTCCATGATGAAGAACGCATCCTGGATGGTAATTTCCACCTGCGGCAACGACGACCCCGTGAGTAACCCGGCGGTTGGTATGCCGTCGACGTAGATAACGTGTAGGAAAAGTTTGTCGCTCAAAACCCAGGGATCCCGTACCAAGACATCCAGCATATCCGGTAGGTTCCTCGGCGACGGCACCAGTCTTCCATCCGCATCTTCATATATCCTAGCCCTGGATCCTTTCGACGGAAGCATATAGTCGTCAAAGACGTTGAGCTCATGTAGCCGCTTGACAGCCATGAATGCGGCGGCACGCTTGGCTTCCCGCTTAGTCGGTTTTTCGGGCCCGGTAAAGGTCAAAAGTTCTTGGGGGAGTGGAAGGGAGGCAGGGAGTGTGAGGGTGGAAACGAAGTCACCCGCATATCTTGGAATTTGTGGAGGCGTGAAAGTGTCGCGGGGGATAAGGGCGCATAAGCGGTTTAGGAGGCTTGTGGCTGTGGCATAGGATAGAATTGCACCAGTTGAAGGTACAACATACCGTTCGCCAAGGGACGCATCGCCAGCATCTTCATCCTCGAAAGGGTCGCCAAGAGTTGTGGTATCTCGAGTCTGATATATGAGCCGAAGTTCGGGCTCGCTTTCTTTGAACGCTTGATAACGGGCCAGTTGATGGGCATTCCCTTCTTCAACCAATATAACAAAGGTTGAGGTGCGACGCCGCGCTCGACCCCTAGATTGGACGTATCCAACCATGTGTTGCACTGGGTCGAAGCGAATGACAAGATCGCAGGCCTGAGGTTTTTAGAACGTGATGACACTGGGGAGAGGGAAATTCTCACGGGAAAATCCAGCCCTTCCTCTGCGACGGATGTGGCTAACACTACAGGAGGATGAGCACGATGGTCGTGGAGTCCAGTCGTTTGTGTACTCACGTACGTTGACTTCCCGCTTTCGGAACATCTGGACGACGTCCCCTTGAACTCTGGTAGGCATTCCCTTGATGGAAGCAGTCGAGTTATCCGTAGCTCCGTGTCCCAACAACACTGCGCATCTGAGGCGACCGGTCGCGCTTGGAAGGCGATTTATAAGTTCTGCTAGGGAGGTTGCGACATGACGTTGTTCCACGAAAACGATACTTTGAAAGCTTTCATGGTAATTAGCCAGCAGGACGTCGACCAGTGCCATGACTTTCGGGGCACACCAACTTGGGTCCAGGACCTTCCCAGTAGCGTCCGCGAAGTGCTCATCGTATGGAGCCAGCATTTGCAAAATCTGATTAAGTTTGTTGATCAGATCGGATTTGTCGCTATCCTCGTTGGTATTGAACGGGCATGGTCCTAGCTCCGACACAAACCCCCCATTTTGGACTGCGGTATCGAGCAAGCATCGCACCTGCTGTTTCAGCTCCGCGTGAAGAAACATCTCGGCGCCGCATGGCCCCAAGGATTCGTAAGCCGCGCGGTAACGGGTCTGGATCTTCATCCAAGGTATTGTGATTTCTGGAGAGTGGGGAATGGTGTCACATTGATTCCAAAGAGTGGGCACTGGGTAGGACGGGTACTTCATTGGTGGCGAAGGATATTGTTTTATGATCTACGCGAGACACTTCGTCAGCGTGAATAGTCCGTTCATAAACGAGAGATTATCACCTCTTTCGGGCGTGGGGAATGATCGGATAACTCTGCTGCGTGATCTCGTACAGCAACAACCGTGGCGTTCAGATTCTTTTCGAGTACAGCCAAAGAATTAACCGCATCCTTTGCATTCCATATCGGAGAAGCAGTCATCCCGAAGATTTTGGGACGTTGGTCAACAGGACATTGATAGTATTCACGCATTATTCCATTGTATGCGTGGTTTTTACGCGTGTGGTGGCACTCGTCGAATATCAGCAAAGACACCTGGGATCAAAATACATATTTGTGGGCAAACACCTGGCTAAAATCACAAACCTTGTTGATGGTCCAATGGGAATGGGTAATGACATTGAGAAATAGCTGTGCTGGAGACAAACAGTTGGTTATTTGGAGCGGCAGGAAGAGGCAAGCTCACCGGTGAGCACGATAACTTCAACATCACTCAACAGCTCCTGCCATCCGATACGATCAGACATGTCCGGAGCAGTCGCTCCAACTGCCTGTTTCACTCGTAAAGGCGAATGTTTCGCAATGAACGCGCCTTGCTGTTGGGCGAGAGCAACCTTTGGAACGAGAAATACGACGAGCTTTTTGTATGTATGTTCTCGGGTGGATACCCATTTTATGAGAAGGGTACTGATGAGGGTTTTGCCACTGCCTGTGTCCAGTGCAGCGATTACATTTCCATGGACAGCTTTCTGGAAGATTTCCTCCTGATATTGGCGTGGTATCAGGCCATCATCGCTGAGAGCAGGTGGCTGTTCCGCCATTAAGGAGTTCTCGAGGGGAGGTCCTGCGTGTGGTGGGAGACGAGTTAGAAATGTTTCAAACGATCGAGATATCCGCACGATTGATCTTAGCACTTCGCTGCGGTACAACGGACTCTTGCGGACCACTGTCATGGCGGCAAACCCAAACGAGGACACAGAATTGTAAGTGCCCTTCCCAGTACAGCGGGTTCTAAAAGCTAATGGTTAGGTAGTAACGATGCCCTCCGCAAACATGGCATTTTGCCGCCAAAGGAGCCCGAACCACCTTCTCCCCCGCCCCCTGCATCGCCGACTCTGAGTGATTTACTTGATGATATGTCCCCGACAGAACTCAGGGAGGTGGGGGAAGATTCAAACGATGGTGAGCTGGAACGATTGTCCGAGAAAATCAGACGACATCGCCTCGAGGAGCTCAGGAAGACTGAAAGAGCCCGTTTCGGGCGTGTCTATCCTATCGGGAGGGATGACTACACAAGGGAGGTCACGGAGGCGAGTAAGGCGACTATTCCTGGAGATCCAGGGAAGGGAACTGGCGTTGTCTGCCTCCTCTTCAAAGACGGGTCTGTTTGTTCCAACTGGGATGTCCTCGATCTCACAGAATACCAGGCTGCCGCGCAGTGAGCGGGCGTTCGAGAACATCAGGACCCTTGCTCAACGCCACCCAAAGACGAAGTTTGTCTCCATTGTGGGAGACAAATGCATACCGGACCTCCCTGAGTCGAGACAACCTATGCTAATTATATATCGCGATGGCGAGATACAGAACCAGGTAGTTGCTTGGGGAGGCGATCGTGAACGGCGTCTCGAGGGTATGTTTGGCTGTGCTTATCCACCAACGAAACTTGTGTCTCTTACGCGTTGTCGTAGAACTGGAGACCGTGCTGGTCCTGTGTGGCGCGATAATACCTACAACTCTTCCTGGGGGGGACCGAAACCAGCGGGACGACGATTCTGGAGATGAGTCGGAGGATGAGCGACAGAGATCGAGATATGTGTCAACAGGTGCTCCACGCAGGACAACGAAGGCGAAGGAGGATGAAGATTCAGGGTCAGAGTTGGATATGTAAACATACAATGCTACTTATCACAGTAGATGTACAACTATTGGATTGTCTCGTCCTGGCTCGAGCGTGACGCGCATGGGGTGTGATGGAATGTGACGCGCGCAACTCTATGTCTAGCCAGGATGGACGCGATGATGAATTCACTCACCAGCTCGCCATTAAACTTTCTAGAGCTTTGAACATCGTTAACCCCAATGACCTGCTTGCCCGGCGTGTGCAGGACATCGCCAAGTCCAACTCGGTCGATCAGTTCATGCAAGGTCAGTGAAGCCACCTGCATCGCGGAGGGGCGTTGAACACGTTCCTTTACAGCCGCAAAATCCTTCGGCAAGTTTGCTGACGCGTTCCTCGTCGATATACATGGAGAGATACTCTCCCATGTCAACCAAGAAGCAATGGGAAATTTGTTACAACCCAGTCACGGGATCGTGGTGCAAGACACGGACGTTTTGCAACCCGAACCGATTCGCCAAGGTGGGCTCGTGCGCAAGGATGTTGTACGTCCAGCTCCCGTGAACACTCCGATACTTATACGCTGATGCTTTTTGAAGCAACACAAGTTCAAACAACCCGCAAAACCTCTGGAACCACCGACGCCACGTACATCCGTTCTTGGGTTGGACCGCTTAGCGAAGGAAAAGAGAGCAGCATCAACCTCGGAAGATGGGGATAAGAAGAGACAGAAGTTGGACTCGGACAAGCTCTTCAAAGGTATGGAGTCAAGAGATGCTTATTTGAGTAGCTCTCTTTTCTTACACCTATACTCCAGTTCCTGCCCTGCCCGGGCCTCGCCACGGACACCCACGACAACGGGGAGACGAAACTCCTTCACACCCGGGCGGTTTGTCTGAGGCTGGGAGGAAGAAACTTGAACAGTACCGTCGAAACCGGGATAAGCAGAGAGGTGACTCCCAACTTCCACCCATTTGTCGACGAGACTAAACCCCTGGTTCATACAGAGGGTATCAACGCAGTTGAAGAGCGTCGAGATAGTGGGCAGAAAGGGCTTGGTGAATTTCAGCGACGTTCGAATCGCGATCGTGGGTATGACCGACGTAATTGGGACGAGACACCTCGTTCAGAGCGAGGTGGGAGCGTTCGTGTCCCCAATGTCGGGTGGGAATCAACACCACGCAGTTCAAGAAATGACGTAGGAGGATGGGGTAGGGTTGGCAATAAATCTTGGGACGCTCAGACCCCTCGGGTTGCCCGCGACACCAGTCCAGATGGAGATGATAGGGCGTTCGGTCTTGACTCACGAGAGTGGGAGGAAGAACAGGTTCGCCTTGATCGTGACTGGTACACAGGAGCTGAAGAAGGTATTGCTGGGGATGAGGAACACAACCCTTTATCGCGGTATGAGGACCTTACCGCGACCAAAGCAGCGGAGATCGCATCGAAACAGATCGTAAGGTCATCCCTCTCCTGCAGGTTATCTTATACTCAAGTTTTTGTAGAAAAAAGTTTCTGCAAGACAAGCACAATACGTGAGCCGCGACTTTCACCCATTCGTTCACACTCGTTCCTGATGCTCTTACCCTACAGAATGCAGATAACGACCTCTGGGAGTCAAACCGCATGGTAACTTCTGGAGTGGCCACGCGTCAGGCCATAGACCTCGATTTCGAAGATGAATCCGAGTCTACCGTTCACGTTATGGTCCACGATCTAAAACCACCCTTCCTGGACGGTCGCACTGTCTTCACAAGACAACTTGACCCCATCAATCCAATCCGAGACCCCACGAGCGACCTTGCTGTGTTTTCTAGAAAGGGTAGTGCGTTGGTCAAGGAGAAACGCGAACAGGCGGAACGTGCGAAGGCAGCCGCAAAAATGGCTGCGCTGGGTGGCACCGCTCTAGGAAATATTATGGGTGTTAAGGACGAGGAAGGAGAAGGTGCGTACAAGCGCAAGCGCTGTCGTTATGTTATGTTGGGTGGACATTCACGAAGTGTTCCTTTTCCTGTTGAGCAGCCGAAGCCCGCGAATCAGAAAAACCTAATGACAAGGAAGATTACAAAGGCGATTCAAAGTTCGCAACACACCTAAAGGCCTCGACCGGAGTCAGCTCTTTCGCCAAATCACGTACGTTGAAAGAGCAGCGAGAGTACCTTCCTGCCTTCGCCTGCCGTGAGGAATTGATGAAGGTCATTCGCGAAAACCAGGGTGGGTCTTCTTCGATGGTCTGCCTGTCAGAATTTTCACATTTTCACTATCTAGTCATCGTCGTGGTTGGGGAGACGGGATCGGGAAAGACAACACAGCTGGCACAATTTTTCTACGAGGACGGTTACTGTGAACATGGGATCGTAGGTTGTACTCAACCCCGTCGTGTCGCTGCCATGTCGGTCGCGAAGCGTGTCAGTGAAGAGATGGAGGTTAGTTGACGGGTGTCCGGATTTCTGTCTCAGGGTTTCTCTGATCATTATTTTAGTGTAAACTCGGGTCCACTGTCGGCTATGCCATCCGTTTTGAGGACTGTACATCACCAGAAACCAAGATCAAATGTCTGTGTCTGTCGCTTGTCACTGAGAAATAACGCTGACACCTACCAGACATGACTGACGGCGTGCTACTTCGAGAGTCTCTCAACGAAGGGGACCTCGACAGGTACAGCATAATCATCCTGGATGAAGCTCATGAGCGTTCGCTCAGCACTGACGTACTGATGGGCTTGTTGAGGAAGAGTATGTTCGCCTGGCGTTGGATTCGAAGCAGGGTGCTGACGCTGCTCCACAGTCTTATCCCGAAGACGAGATCTAAAGCTTATTGTCACATCCGCAACAATGAACGCCGAAAAGGTAACACAGATCCTCTCTTACTCCTCGAGTCACTTATCGCGTGTAACTAGTTCTCTAAATTCTTCGGCAACGCTCCTTCCTTCACTATCCCCGGTCGAACATTCCCCGTCGAAACATTCCACTCGAAGTCGCCATGCGAAGACTACGTGGACAGCGCTGTCAAACAGGTTCTACAGATACATCTATCTCTACCCCCCGGGGACATTCTCGTCTTCATGACTGGACAAGAAGATATCGAGATTACATGCCAGGTCGTTTTCGGTCCGCAAACTCGTATTCCATTATGACCCCCCCCCACTTATGATCTGATTACAGAACGCCTCTCGCAGCTGGACGACCCGTCCCCACTGGCGATACTCCCGATCTATTCTCAGATGCCTGCAGATCTCCAGGCAAAGATATTCGATGCCACAAGCGACGGTCGAAGAAAGGTTATAGTCGCAACGAACATCGCGGAGACATCACTAACAGGTACAGATCCTGGTTTCTTCATTCGGTCCCCTCGGTTAATCACTGACAATAGTCGATGGTATTCATTACGTTGTGGATGCTGGATATTGCAAGCTCAAGGTATACAACCCCAAGGTGGGCATGGACGCGCTCCAGATTACCCCCATCAGCCAAGCCAATGCAAACCAACGGACTGGTCGTGCCGGTCGAACGGGAAGCGGGTAACTTCATCTCAACGATTGGCTTGGGCAATCTCTTACCTCTCTTCGCTTCTCAGTTTTTGTTACCGGTTGTATACCGAGATGGCGTATCGCAACGAAATGTTCCCAAACACGATCCCAGAAATTCAACGAACCAACTTGGCAAACACTGTCCTTTTGTTGAAATCGCTCGGGGTCAAGAATTTGTTGGAGTTCGACTTCATGGATCCTCCTCCTCAGGTTCGCCCATCTTTACTCCCGTTGTAACGTCTCCTCAACGTTCACCAGGCAAACATGCTCAACTCGATGTACCAACTATGGGTTCTCGGCGCATTGGATAACGTCGGAGACTTGACCCCTGTTGGGCGGAAGATGTCTGAATTCCCGATGGAACCGTCCATGGCCAAGATGTTGATTGCTTCGGTCGAGTACAAGTGCTCAGTAGAGATGTTGACCATCGTCTCGATGCTTTCCGTCCCCAGCGTGTTCTATCGGCCGAAGGAACGAATGGAAGAGGCAGATGCTGCGAGGGAAAAGTTCAATGTCCCCGAAAGTGACCATTTAACCCTCCTGAACGTCTTTAACCAGTGGAAGAGTCGTGGGTGAGTCCGACTCGGTATGATCATGGGCAGAGCCAACGCTGACCATGACATAGGTATAGAGATGAGTGGTGTGTCCGCCATTTCTTACACCCCAAACTCTTGCGGAAGGCACGAGAAGTCCGCGTGCAGCTGGAGGATATCATGAAGTTCCAGAAGATGGAGCTCATCTCTGCTGGCACTGATTTCGATGTCATCAGGTATGCAACCTCTCGATTGTATGGACTTTTCACAGGACTCATTTCTAAGAATAGGAAAGCGATCGCTGCTGGTTACTTCCACCAGGCAGCGAGAGTCAAGGGTATTGGGGAGTTCGTGAACATCAGAACCGGGCTTCCCACCCACCTCCATCCGACAAGCGCACTTTACGGGCTCGGGTGTAAGTTCTCGTGACCCCCCCTTGTTTTTTGACCCCCTAAAGTTGCGACTCCACAGACACCCCAACATATGTCGTCTATCATGAACTTATCCTTACTTCCAAGGAATACATGACGCAGGTGACCTCCGTTGACGCATACTGGCTTGGTTAGTCTCCTGTCATTCCGTAGGAGTGTTGGAAATTCCTTGACACGATTTCGCAGCGGAGCTTGGTTCTGTCTTCTACTCAGTGAAAGAGAAAAATTTCGACGAGAGGGGTCTGCGCAAAAAGGCGGATAGAGAGTTCTCGCGCAAGGCGGAATTGGAGTCCGAAATGGCTCGACAACGCGAACAGTAGGTGCACGATTAGCGATACGCCACTCCAGCCCTAAGACTTTCCCAGGTCCGCGAAGCAGGCAGCCGAAGCCGAGGTGGCGTCCAAGGCGTCGGCCTCTTCCACGGTATCCAAGATCATCGTACCAGGAACTCCTAGACACACAGGCTCCCGTGTTTCACAAACTCCACGCAGACGTCTCGGCCTGTGAATTACACTTCGTTCCCGATTATTCAACAACAGTCATAATAGAGCGTACACAATCCATTGGACCCGGCCACGACACAACTACTCCTCTTGGACGTCTTCTTTGTCCTCTTTCTCTCCCTCATCTTTTTCCTCCTTTTCTTCCCCTTCCTTCTTTGCCTCCTCTTCCTTCGTTTCTTCGTCATCTCCGTTTTTTCCCTTGCTTCCAAGCACTGTTGCATTGAAGCTGGATAACATGTATAAGCACAGGTGCCACGAATACAATGCAATACATACCTTAGCTGGACTTGAAGTCTCTCCTTCTCCTCGGAGTCGGGATTGTCGACCTCGATCGTGACCCGCTTGCTCCCTTTCCACCCGTAGGTGCCGGTGCTAAAGGAGCTAGGTTGAAGGGACAATGCAGCCAAAAAGCCTGGGTCTGTAGGTTCCGCTGGGGCCTTTTCGCCTGACTCTTCGGCGACAGGGGGTGGCGTGCGAGTGATGCTGATGTAAAGCGGGAGGGCTTGAGACTTGAACGCCTTCGCGCTTAGATTGGCCTTTGAAAGAGGTGATTGAAGGACCAGAGAAATTGCCGGAAAACGAAAGGGCTACCTTTGGACCAGTCCTACCTTTTGCTCTTCCGGCGCTGGTCTTGGTAGTTTTGGCAGGGCGTGTGGTGGTGGCATCCTCGGGGGCGGCGCGCTTTCTTCCTGCATCACACAAATCTTATTCAGCCTTGGGGTGGCTTGAGAAAAATAAGAGTATTCACCAGCCATTTTAACAATTTAACTATGCAAGGGGTGCTGTGGAGATGGGGGTGGATGGTCAAGGAGGCAGGGGTAGACCGGTCTCCAGGAACCACAAGACGTCACGCGTTCACGATCACGTGACATTCACGTGGCTAAGAGATACGGTTCAGACTAAAATTCGTGATCGAGGTCGTAGTATGAGACTGGGAAATAAATGCAAAGTTGAACTGGAGATGTCTGGGAACAGGAGAGGATCGGGGGCTCACATCCTAGGCGACGTCCATAGTGTCCTGGTCCGGCTCTGATAACACGACCTCAGCCTTGGGGTTTTTCTGAGCCTTCTTTTTCTTCTGGCGCTTTTCACCAAGGGGATATCTTTTTGCTGGACGCGTCTCATCCACGCCATCTCCAATGACCAGCGCGACACTGACGGTAGACTTGCTGCGGTTAGCGTACGATATATCTTCATCGTCACCCTCAGGAATGATCTCATCGCGGACTTGCACGGTGCCGGTTACTATCTCTGTCCTGATTTCGCTCGGACCAAACGGCAGAATATCGGGGAGAGATGCAGCCAGAGTGAGACAAATAGGGATCGCGGCACCCATAGCGTTCAGGTGTAGAGATTTGTACCTTGATAGACGTTGGAAGACATGGTTAAGACGATGAGGAAGAGTACCACCTACCCGTCCACCAGAATGACATCCTTGCACCTCCGGAGATATGCTGCGAGGGGCGTCCTCCTCGTAATGCAGATGTAGTTCTTTCCCTCAGAATGAGCAGAGCGTGGGCCAGTGGCTGAGACCGAAGTTGGAACGGTTGGAAATGGCCGAGGAGGGGTAAGTTTCTTGATTTTCGGTCGCTTGGCCGCAGGTTTGGCAGGGGGTGGGCTGGGTTTGGGTACCTCTTGCTCCTTCTGCGCTACTTCCTCGTCTTGTACTGCGTCTGGGGTGTTGAATGTGCCGAGCTTTGCCCGCTTCACGCTTCGCTCACCTTGGGGCTGGTCATCAGGGCTCTTGCGTTTCGTGGCCGTCGGCGTCATGGATCAGAGTCAAAGCGGAGTACCGAAAACGGCAAGAGGAATTAAACTTTTTCCCTCCCACCTTCTCCCTCTTTTCATCGTCATCCTCAAGCTCAGCCGAGGGCGGTCAGGGATCTCTACGCTACAGCTGCAGAACCGACTTTGAGCTATCGTCACCATGAGTCAGGCACAAGATATCGCAGAGCAAAACATTCAGATGTGGAAGGTCAAGAAACTGATCAAAAGCCTCGATGCTGCCAGAGGGTGCCGTTCATCGTCGCCACTATCTAGTTAAGCGTGGCTCTCTGACGCTGGTGTACCTCTAGAGCCGGAACCTCTATGATCAGTCTCATCGTCCCTCCAAAGGTGTGCCCAAAAAATATATGCATGGTGCTTCCCGGTCGCGATAGCTGACACTCCCACCCTTAATCCCCAGGATCAGATCTCCCGTGTCTCCGCCATGTTGACGCAGGAATATGGCACTGCGTCTAACATCAAGTCCCGGGTCAACCGATTGTCCGTACTAGCCGCGATCACCAGTACCCAACAGAGGCTGAAGTTGTACAACCGCGTTCCACCAAACGGACTAGTCTTGTTCGTCGGGACGATCTTGACCGACGAAGGCAAAGAAAAGAAGGTCTCCTTCGACTTTGAACCGCATAAGGCCATCAATACGTGAGTGGTCCAAGTTTTGCTCTCCCTTGATCTCATTCTCATTGATATACAGGTCGCTCTACCTGTGTGACAACAAATTCCACACGGAGGCTTTACAGGAGTTGCTCGAATCCGACTCCAAGTTCGGGTTCATTGTCATGGACGGAAACGGTACCCTGTTCGGAACCGTCGCAGGCAACACTCGCGAGGTCGTTCACAAGTTCACTGTCGACCTTCCTAAGAAACACGGTCGTGGTGGTCAGTCGGCCTTACGTTTCGCCCGTCTGCGTGACGAAAAGAGACACAACTATGTGCGTAAGGTTGCCGAGTTGGCAGTACAGCACTTCATTACGGCAGACAAAGTGAACGTGACGGGGCTGGTGCTTGCCGGGAGCGCTGATTTTAAGACGGAGCTGAGCCTGAGCGACATGTTTGACCAACGCCTGGTCGTCAAGATCATAAAGGTGGTCGACGTCAGCTATGGAGGCGAAAATGGGTTTAACCAGGTGAGAACTTGCGTTCGGTTTCCCAGACACCATTCGCTTATGAGAGGCGATGACATCAGGCCATTGAACTTGCTGCGGAATCCCTCGCGAATGTCAAGTTCGTTCAAGAAAAGAAGTTGATCCAGAAGTACTTTGACGAGATCAGCCAAGACACGGGCAAATACTGTTTCGGTATCGAGGATACGCTGAAGGCTCTAGAGCTCGGCGCCGTTGAGACGTTGATCGTGTGGGAAAACCTGGACATCACCCGATATGTCCTTCGCAATGCAGCTGGAGGTGAGGATAGATCGAGACCTCGCTGGGTAGTAGACTGATTCGCTCTGCAGAGGAGGTCATCATCTACGCCAACAAGGATCAAGAGAAGAACCGGGAGAAGTTCACGGACAAGTCAACTAGCCAAGAAATGGAACAAGCGGAAGAACCGTCTTCCCTGTTGGAATGGTTCGCTGAGAAGTACAAGGACTTTGGCGCCAACCTGGAGTTTGTCACGAACCGGTCCCAAGAGGGTGCCCAGTTCGTCAAGGGCTTTGGTGGCATCGGAGGGTTACTGAGGTACAAGCTCGACCTGCAAACCCTGCTGACTGTCGACGACGACGACGAAGACGAATTCTATGACGATGACGACGATATCTGACTCGTTTGTGGGTTCCTGCTTGCAGGAACCACATCCCTCGAGGGCGCGTCGAGCGATGTGGTTCGAGGGGAGGTAAGAACCACGCCAAGAGGGTGTGTGGAGGACTTGGTGGGGAAGAGGCGGAGAATGTGCCGTTTCGTTGAGGAGAAGCCAGTGGCGAAGCAGCGGTGCGCCAAGGTCTTGGCGGCCACCGCTCTTCCATTCGCGAGGGGGGATCGTGGATTCTATCAGTCCGGATCATCGACTTTGTGGTCGCGTTTCGGTAAGTTTGCCGCTGGAGACTCTTGGAGCGCGGTTACTGATGAATTTGGCGATCGCCTTCCGCATAACAAAAGGAGCCATTATGATATGCATGACCTTTATCCAGTGTGTACTGTACGCTACTCGTTGAGATGTATCGGTTTATTTGTGGTCGAGAATCGAGTTGTACAACTTTGAATTATCATTCCGTGTCGGAAAACCATAAGGGCATGCTACAATTTACTGAAATATAAGGGGGGTTTACAGAATGTAGAGTAGGTAGGTGTCCATGCGCATAGTTACAAAAATCCATGGGGGTTATATCATGCTAGCGTTTTAAAACCTCAGTCTTCGTAAGACCTATCGTTCAGACATAATGAGATTACAACCATGAGGACGATGTCGACTGTAGAAGTGCGGTCAACGACGACTGAGTGGAAAGGGATGAAGGGAGGACGACTGCGCACCATATGAAGCGGTGGAGATGGTATAGGACTCTTTACAGGTAGAGTTTGTGTTTTTTGGAAGGCCGGCGTGTACCCTTCCGACTTCGACATCGTCGAACATGACTTTGCTGTGGCGACCCAAGAGGTTTCCTTTGGCCCTCAGTTGGACGTATTCTTTATTCCAGTTGGTCATGGACACGGTCATTTTGGAACCACCCCAAGACCATTTGCTAGTGATGGACAGCAGAAGCTCTGACGAGCCTTGACCATCAAACACCTGAGAAAAGAACTATGTTACCCCCCAGGCCGTGGACAGACGACGATCGAGAAAGAGAGGGTACCTCGTACTCCCCGAATAACGAGTTTCGTTTTCGTCGGATGTTGACGATAGGGAAGCCGTAACAGTCGTACAGAGTTTTTCGGCGTTTACCTCTCACGGTCATGTAGAGTTCGCCGCGTTGAGTCCGCACCTCGGCGTCATCGTCGGCGAGGACGAAGAGGTTTACTGAGAAATCCTCAGGATTGGTGTAGCCTGGGAAGAGCTCGATTGGGTACCCTGGGCTGCGTAGGGAAAAAGGTGTTGGGTTAGGATCTGGTCTCGTGATGAAGATTATGAGGTACCAGACGAGGCTCGAGTCCGAAGATGATTGGGAATTGGTCGTATTGAACCTAGTGAGAAGACCGAGTGGCATCGTGGAGGTTTATGCTCTTTCGGGGATGGGTGTGGAAGGGAGAGAGAGAGAGAGAGAGAGAGAGAGGGTTATTTATACACTCAGAAAACATGTCATTGGGCCAAGCCAACGTTGACCCGTCCTGTCCGGGGAAAGAATGGTTCCCCGCTGCTCTGGCATTCCTCTGCCAGCAAGCGCCTGCTGCCTTCTGCCGCTCAGCGCCCAAAGTCGGAGGCAACAGTATGCCAGCAAAGCATCACCATCTGTTCGCTCTCTCTCTCTCTCTCAGTTGCTAGACAAATTCAGACGTGACATATATTTAGCAAGTAAGCAAGATAGAAAAACACATCCTGAGCTTTGTAGGCTGTAGAGTAACATGAAAACTTCCCGTCCACATGCGAGAAGCGCCGTTCGTCAACAGCACACCTCTGTCCGAAACGTAAAATGTCAGTCAAGGGAAAGAAAAAAAAAGGGCAGATACAGCATCCAAAACGTACCAGCGAGACAACAGCAGCACACCGCCGCTGTCAAACATCCCAAGCACCCCGAGTCGTTCTCTTTCTTCTGTTGGCTGTTCGTTATAAGAACGGTTGTCAACAAATGGTCGATCCTGTGATGACGGGAGCGGAAGGACTTACACGTAGACCACCTGTGGTGGAGGCTGGGGGGCATAACCGCCCTGTTGAGGGTAGCCTCCCTGTTGCTGATAGGTCTGTGGAGGTTGCTGGGGGTAGTAACCACCCTGACCACCGTAGAATTGACCGTTGCCTCCGGGGGGAGGGGCTCCTATTCCGAGTCGAGCGTTATACGGCCGAAAACTAGACAGGAGATGAAGGGAGAAAAAAATACCTTGGGGTGGATAGTGCTGATCGTGAGCACCTTTGGTTTGGTTGTAGTAGTCGTTGTTAGACATGGTGAGTGAGAGACGAGGAGGGAGGAGATCAGCCAGAGACCGCTAGTCGCGACGTCGGAGGGTATATATTATATAAAGCTCAATCAAGCCGATCAGCCAAGACTTCTCTTGGACTTTTGCCAAACTTTTGCACAAAAAATTATTTCATGCATCCCGTAGAGATTCGACCTATTCGATGACCCCGCCCTCTCGCGCCCTCTCGCTCGGAAAGACCGCCGGAAAAGCTGCAAAGTCGTGCACGGTGTTTGGCTATTGAAGGAGATGGGAATAGAAACAACGATCAGACACGAGGATGATCCCTCCACTGTCACATTAACCCCATTCTGTCCCATTTCCTCGCGAAATGAAAGTTTTCGGGTAACCAACAAACGTTTCCCCAGGCGCCCGATTCGGCGAGATATACGCAGCAGATAGCATTGTCTTGTGCCCCATGGGGAAGAATCAGACGACGAGTTTGGATGGACAGAATCCCCGTTCACAGCTTCGTATGCTACGCTCGGTCACCGCGAGTTGAATGATAAAAGTGTGTACGGTGCAGGTGCAACCCAAGCCCGACAGCTCACCCAAGTCAACCCAGTAAAAATATCACTCACCGAAAATAGCTTATTTAACCCCGCCAGGCACCTTGAAATTTGAATATCGATTCGCCATAAAGCAGGAGCATCACAACGTTGTCCATTTTATTCTCCGGTGCATATGTAGTAGATGTGCGCATATTTATTTGTCGTTCACTGCGGTTCGGCTTTTTATTCTCGTATGCTAATAGGAGCCCGCAGTCAACCGTGGCGCTCTAACCGACAAACCTCTCTGATGAATCTCGGAATTCTTGTGCGCGTGTGCTGTGCATGAGGCCACCGCAGGACGCGAACGGCATGCGACCTACCGAAAGCGCCAAACTTCTCTGTCCAGGTGGTGTAGTTCCAAGCAAGTTGTCCAATATTCAGCATAACCGTCACTTTCGGCGAGCTTGGTCCCCTGCGGCCATACGTACCCCGGAATCCTAGAGGGGCTTGATGTCTTCACTCTTCAACGGGGGGGGGTAACCAGACGAAGCTTGTCTCCTGAATTGGTCCGCCACCCACCACCTTGTCAGAGCATTCCAACATGATTCCGGTGGCTTCGTTAATCCGCGTCATCCTTCGCATCGCCATAACGCACACAGTCTCGCGCAGGGTCCATGTTTGTCGTGGCTGGGCCGAAGTGAGCGCTCACTCTGTATGATGTATAACCCCTTGAAGGGTTGACGGAAACTTAGGGGCCCGGCCACGAGCCAAGCTGGTCGGGCGGGGAGAATATAAATCAAAGGCGTGCGGGACAGTGTTTTGTAACATAAATTATAGATTTGCCATCACGCTCCGGCGAGCCTCGCAAGCTGGCCGCTAATGGCAGGTCACAAGAGCCCAAGGTTTGACGGTGTTTACACCCAAGTAATTACTCAAGGTCTACTCCTGAATTATATCCTCCTTGCGTGGCTTCATGTTCTTGATCTCCTTCCCTTGCCCAAGCAAGGTCTGGGCTTCGTCATCAACAACGACGCCTATGCAAGAATTAATTCAAGATCGCGTGAAATAAGGGAGCACTGACCAAGCCCTTCCTCCTTGACCAGCCCAAGTAAATGATCCAATTCCACGAATCCATCCTTATCCGCATCAAGCTTTTCAATTACCAGGTGTCCAACTTCTTCGTCCGGCTTGTGCTTGATAACCGCGAGTGCCTTTTCCAAATCCTCGACAGATATGCGGCCCTGTGAGTCGACAGAAATCATCTGAAGCGAGTTGCCGACACGAGAGTCGTAATCTTGCAATTGAGCATCGACCTTGGTCAGCATCGACCGAATCCTCTTAGTCAAAGCTCCCGAAGGTGACTTGGGGTCCTGATTGGCATGTTGAGCACCCACAGGATCGTTTGTGTATCGATCGATAATACCCACCTCGTCAGCGGCAAGGTTCTCCTCCATAAGGGCCCGCAACTCGTCACGTTCCTTGAGCACACTGGATTGTGCGGACACGACTGAAAGAGCTTCTGCCAGCTCTTTCAACTGTTCCGTTGTCATGCGAGCGTCATCTAGCTCTACCCTCTCCGGGTGTAGCTGGCGATCGTTCAGTGTCTCAATCTCTCGTGGGGTTTCTGACCGACGAACCTCAGAATCAGGAAGGAGCGATTCGGCCAACCGGGCCTCTTCTTCCTTTTTGACACGACGCGCGTCCTCCTCTCTCTGCTCTTGCTCTTGTTCATCCTCAATGAGCTCCTCCTGTTGTTGCAAGACTTCCAACTTTTGCTTGTACGAGGCATTATCGGAATCAACTTCCAGTTCGGCTTCGTTCAGCTAGATGAGGGCTAACGTGTCAGTCGCTTCTCACGAGGAGCAGGCTGAGGCTGACCAAGTTATCCGGTAAGCCACTAAGGACGCTCTCCAAGCTCCTGATGATACCGGTTTTGCCATCTTCATCGCCGAGAGGCTTGCGATCAAAATCAAAAGCCCTTCCAAGGATCAAGAGAACGCCAGAAAGCCTGTTATGTAGGTGTAGGTCGATCCAGGTAGAAAACTCCTCTCTAAGGCGTGCAGGAGAGACACCACTAACACGGATACCCCTCGCCTGACAAGCCGCCTGGAGTTCGGACGTGGATAACTCGTCTATGCCCTCGCTGGCAATAAGTTGGTCGTCCCTGCGGAGCTGGAGTAGTTGGGTGCGAATGGCCCCCCGAAGGAAGTTGTCGGTACCGAAAGCATTGATCCCCATGTATCGACACATGGACACCAGTTGGGGACGGGAAAGGTTGTCCAGAGTCAGGTCGTCGTCGAATAAACGCGCAACATTGATCACATCCGTAGCGGAGGGCGATTCTCCAGTAGATCTGACCTTCCGGAAGAATTCGTCGAAGGCTTCGCTATCGACGATGTGCGCATTCGCCTTCAAGCCCGATTCCCGAAGAGTTTCTTGCAGGAACTTGGCCATCTCCAGCCTAACACGCAAGAGTTTGCGCTCTTTCTCTTCCTAAAGTCAAAGAATGTCAGGCTGATACTGGGCGTGGCGTCATAGACCAAACTCACGGCAGCAAACTTGTCCTCGAAAGTCGACGGCAGCATGTTGGGGAATAGTTTGAGTGCAACTGGAAGCAACAACTCCATGAACGGCACAATAATGAACACGGCAAAAGGAATGAGTCGCAGAATGTCCGTGGTTGTGCGTTTGAGCTGACGGCGCTCACGCCTGGTCAACGAGTCCCCCTGGAGCAATTTCCACTGGAGCCGAGACGCGATCCTGACTTCTTTCCCGAGAAGTTTTGAACCGTTCCAATAGTGGGATGCTTCATGTTTTACCTTTGACCAGGCCCTGGTAAGAACGGGAGGTTTGGGTTCCGATAGAGATGTAGACTTGGACGATGGTGAGTTGTCTACAGGCTTTGTGCTTTGGCACCGAGCAGCGCGGAGTAATACGGGTGGTGGAAGACGAATTATACGGTTATAAGGTTGGGTGAGAATAGCAGACTGCCCGCGACGGAGTAGCCATAGAGACATGAAAGCGAGAGGTAAGTTAGAGAGAGAAGCTATGACGCGGTTGTGCGTTTCCGTGCCGAGAGTGTGAGCCGCATCCCGAATGTCCGCTCCATCCACCTCCGACGAAAAAGCTTACAAGAAAGCGAAAAAATTCTACGAAAAATCGCTCCGAAACAGACCACCGGAGCAGGTCGGTGCAGATTGGACGCCGTTAAGAGCAGCGGAAAAGAGGTTCAAAGCTCGGTTTCCGCCCCCAGACCTCTCCGATGTCCTGGATCTTGCTCTCTTGGACTCAAGCCGGTCAGACGAGATCTTGAACGGAGGCTGGAAGGGCAACCCAACCGCTCTATCCTACGAGCTCATCGATATCCAGTTCGACGACAAGCTTTCCAAGTCCGCATACATTTTCAACTCCCACCCTGGCTTTGTCTATCTCCCAAACTTGCTCTCTCACGAAAAGCAAAGGGATCTCGTGCGGTGGTCTCTCAAGGATCACGCACGATACCCCAACGAAACTAATCTAGACACCCACTACATTCTGCCTGAGGAAGGGTTGTGGAATGCCCACTTGAGGGCAAGAGATCCAAGCTCCGACGTCCCTGAAATCCAACCAAAAGCCTCTGCGTCTGCCAACGACTTGTCGGCCTACATGTCCTCAACAGCTGGCCCGAGACACCTTATATCCAACGTAGCAGCGTCAGCGGATAACGTCGGAAGTTTGACTCTGAACGCTGCCGCTCAGCCACCCATGACCCCTTCACCCACGGCTGCAGCGACATCACCCTCGAACCTTCTTCCAAAACTGCGATGGGCAAATATCGGGTGGTTCTACCACTGGGGGACTAAACAATACGATTTTTTCCGGGGGAAAATCGACGTCGCACCGGAAATCAAGTCCTTGTGTCAATCCATCGTGCGTGCAGTTAATTGGAGGCGCGTTTTTGGGGACCTACATCTCGAGAACGACGTGGAAGATTGGGAGACGTGGTCCGAGACGTACGGTACCGGTTTTTCCCCCAATTTTGCGGCGACTCGCACTCATCCCCACCTTACAGAACCGGATGCGGGGATCGTAAATTTCTACCAGGAAAAGGTCCTCTTGTCCAAAACGATTAACTTGAGAGCAAAATGCTGAGCCTTGCAGCCAGGATACACTCATGGCTCATGTTGATCGGTCAGAGATTTGCGCTGCCACCCCTCTGGTTTCCATATCGTAGGGGTTCTCACCCTGTTTCCCTTTTCACGCTAACCACGATCATCACAGTATTGGAAGTGCCGCAATCTTTTTGCTCGGCGGGACAACTCGTGACGTAGAACCTATCCCCATCCTCCTTCGTTCCGGTGATGTTGTGATAATGTCAGGTCCTGAATGCAGGAGAGCATATCACGGTCAGTCCATGTGCCTCACCTTGAATCACCCCAAGCTGAAAAAAAAAACCAAAGGCGTCCCAAGAATTTTGGAGGGTACAATTCCACCGCATCTGGGTTTAGATGCGGACGAGGGAGATTGGGAACCCTATGGCAAATGCATCAGGACGACGAGGATTAATCTGAACGTTCGGCAGGTGTTCCCCAAAAATTTCCAACCGACTTGGTAACACAATACACCTAATCTTTCCCAATCCTTGTACGACGAGCCAGGGTGCTGGGTGTAGTACTGTTATAATGCCATAGACACTTTCCATACGCACTTGACGGGCATTTTAACTGCCAAGTCCGATCATCAAGCGGAATGGGTTCCGTTCAAGTCCGAGCTTGATCGCGTCGTGGCACGTCTACATGTTGACCAGCCGCCTCTCCACCGTTCTCATCCGTTCAGCCCGACCACAGTATTGGAGGCAGCGGGTGCCACCATTAACTCGTTGGTTACAAACGTCCACCCAAGACGGCCCAGCGGTTACTGGAACAAACCGTATGTACCGTCTTATCCCAAATTAACGCGCTGACCGAGACAAACCTGTAGGAGCGGAAACTTCGCTGAAGCGGTTCTGGAAGACTGTGGATGTTGCGAAGGTCGAAAATGGTCTCGCAGTCATGCTGGACAACCGTCCGCTGAAAACGCCGTCGGGAAACAAGCTTCACCTGCCGCACAATAAACGAATTCTGGCTACGTTGGTGGCCACAGAATGGGAAAACCAGGACAAGATCCTGAAAACGCACGCGTTACCCATGGTAAGTATGTGGAGTGGTCAGACAACTTTTCCTAACAATCTTCCGAGTTAGACGTCACTCGTATCAAGGGCAATCGACGCGATGCACGACGAGTCGACTCGAGCCCAAGTCAGGGAGGCTTTACTGAAATACCTGGACACAGACACCATCTGGTATGTTCCGACCCTTCGTCATACGTAACGTGGACCGACCTTTCTTGCCCTGCAGCTTCCATCAAGAGTATCCTGACGCATTAGTGGAACTGCAGAAGAAACACTGGGACCCGATCCTTAACTGGGCTCGAGAAACGTTCAAAGTCGAAATCCACACCTTCGATTCCATCTTTTCGAAGCCACAGCCAGCGGAAACCTTTGCCAGATTAGACCGTGTAATGTCCAAACTCGACCCATGGCAAATGGCTGGTATGGTTGTACTTTTTTCATCCCTCGAATTCCGCTGATACATCGAAAAGCACTGGAGCGGACGACTTATTCTTCCAAATCCTTTCTGATCGGTCTTGCGCTAGCGCTCGAGCAGATCACGGTGGAGGAAGCTGCGTTGGCGACTATGGTCGAAGTCTCGAGCCAAATTCAACGATGGGGAGAAGTGGAAGATTGTAAGTTGATATCTTACTGTCCTGCCGTTGCTTATGTCTGTTTGCAGCCCACGACGTGGATCACCAAGACGTTCGCAGGCAGCTTGCAAGCGCGGCCTGTCTACTCGAGGGCTCGTCACCCTAGTCATCGGTCATGAAAACCATGTGCACCGTCGCTAGAATCACAACCACCCCATATCTCGCACACTCCATGATCGTTGCATGCGCTTATATAGGTTTTACGACCTTTTTATTTCAAAAACCTAACCAAGCAGTGACTATGTACCCCACTCAAACCTCTAGTATACGCGCTTGAATGGAGGAACGGGCTTGCATTCATTCTCATCCAGTGTCGTGTCGATGACGCCACGGTACTTAAGCTCGACCTCTGGTGAATTCACGTCTTTCTGGAAGGTCAGCGTGTGCTTCATCCATTTGTCGTCATCGCGCTACAAAACTGTTAGTACAATTCACATCGACAAGATTATGAAGCTCTCACGTCTGGGAAATCTTCACGAGCGTGAGCACCACGAGACTCCTTACGAGCGGCGGCAGCAGTGATAGTCTGGATGGCGCATTGGAGAAGGTTACGGAGCTCGAACGTTTCAATAAGGTCCCTATCGGTTGTCAATTAACGATTAGTGACTGTTCTCCCGTACGACTAGACACCACATACGAGTTCCAGATCATGCTCCTGTCCTTGATGCCAACCTGTGGGAAGGTGTTGTAGATTTGTTTGAGATTCTTAACACCCTCGTCCAGCGATTCTTGCGTCCTGTTCGGGCATCTCTGTTAAACTCCGGACGTTTCGAATGTACGATAGTTGGGCCTACCTGAACACAGCGGCATCGGTCTGCATAGCCTTCTGCATCTTCAAGCGGATCTCAGAGGTGTGGAGGGGGCCATCAGAGTTCCTGATCTGATCGAGGAACTCGATGCTCTCAATACCAGCCTCTTCGGGAACCCTTTTGTGGGGTTTGCCAGGTGTCAAATTCTCTTTGATGTGACTGGCGCAGGCCCGGCCAAAGACAACGATATCGAGAAGGGAGTTCGCCCCGAGGCGGTTAGCCCCGTGAACAGACACGCAAGCTGCCTCACCCGCAGCGTAGAGTCCAGGAATAACCTTGTCCTCGCCATTCTCGTCCATGGTCAAAACCTCACCCGTGTACTTGGTTGGAATACCGCCCACTAGGGTTATTCAGTAGAGGGATGGTGAGTGGGAACGGTATGACTCACTGTTATAGTGAACGGTGGGTAGGACGGGGATCGGCTCCTTTGTCACGTCGACACCAGCGAAGATAGCAGCGGTCTCGGAGATACCAGGAAGACGCTCATGTAAGATCTCTGGAGGGAGATGGCTGAGCTGCAAGAGGATGTGATCCTTCTCTGGACCAACACCACGACCTTCACGGATCTCAACAGTCATACTGCGGGAGACAACATCACGAGAAGCCAAATCCTTGGCGGTAGGAGCGTAACGCTCCATGAAACGTTCTCCTTCAGAGTTCAAGAGGTATCCTCCCTCACCGCGCGAACCTGAACCAATAGTGAGGAATCGCTCGCGTCAATGGATAAACGGAGCCCACCTTCGGTGATGAGACAGCCAGCTCCGTAGATGCCAGTGGGGTGGAACTGAACGAACTCTAGATCCTGTAACGGCAAACCAGCACGGGAAACCATGGCATTACCATCTCCAGAGCAGGTGTGTGCACTTGTGCAACTGAAGTAAGTGCGGCCATAACCTCCGGTAGCCAAAACAGTCTTGTGAGCACGGAAACGGTGGAGGGTGCCGTCCTCCATGTTCAGGGCGATGACACCAACACATTCGCCGTCTTGCATGATGAGGTCGAGGGCAAAGTATTCGATGAAGAAATTGGTGTTGTGCTTGAGTGATTGCCCATAGAGAGTGTGTAGGATTGCATGTCCTGTTCGGTCTGCAGCAGCAGCACAACGGTAGGCCTGGCCACCCTTTCCATACTTGAGAGATTGACCACCGAACGCCCGCTGGTAGATCTTTCCGTCAACAGTACGGGAGAACGGTACACCAAAGTGCTCCAGCTGCGTATCCCTAATAAGCGTTGTACAGAAGCACGCGAATTCGACGACTGACCTCAGTGACAGTGTCAGGGGCTTCACGACACATGTAGTGGATAGCGTCTTGATCACCCAGCCAATCGGAACCTTTGACCTATTAAGGGAACTCGATAAGTTCATGGGGGGGGGGGGGGTTGTAGGGAGTTGCCGCTCACCGTATCGTACATGTGCCATCTCCAATCGTCCTCGGTCATGTTCTAGCAGGATGTAGCACGTGTCAGGTATCGAAAATCCACGTTCTCCAGATAACTCACTCCGAGGGCAGCGTTTATTCCGCCCTGTATGCCATTAGATCGCTTGGAACGTAATGATGGATTACATATAGCTCACCTGAGCAGCAACAGTATGACTCCGTGTGGGGAATAGTTTAGTGATACACGCCGTGTTGAAACCAGCCTCGGCCAAACCAAAGGCAGCTCGAAGACCAGCACCTCCAGCACCACTGTAAAACACGTCAGTCGGAGGACTGGGATACGGATCAAGGGTCCACAAAACGCACACGACAATGGCATCATATTCGTGTTCAATCAAGGGGTACTTGCCACTTGCCCAGGACTACATGGTTGTAGTTGAGCCGAGGTATCCTCTACGATGGACCACGTCTAAAAGGATCGAACACACCTTTACCGTCTGAGCCCTGGGAGACCCGGTTCCGACAAAGAGACGGGAAGGGGCGGAACTGCTGAAATTTCGCTTCGTCGATCTCAAAGCACCTGGGAGGGTTTTTCTCAACATCCTTCGACACCCAGTTGGAAGCGGGGTTGCAACAAGGGGGGAATTGATGGTAAGGGGAGGAGGTTGGCGATCGAGTTGTGCTTCCGCTCCGGTCCGAGTTTGCCCAGCGAATAGTATCACATGTATAGGAAATGCCGACAACACTGCTTAGCAAATGCCAATACTACAAATACACGACGTTTACAAAACACCCAAGGGATCATGCTGAATCGGCGGTTTCGCCGACGCCTCGGTCTGTATCGGCCGAGAGGATGACGAAGCGGAACGTTTCTGTGGCTTGGATTCGGCGGATGAATAAGTGCTCGCCGGCCTGTCGTGAACGTGAGCCCACGGTGTACGGGGTAAGGCGGGAGAGAGTCGAGCAGAAAAGTTATTTAACGAAGGGCTGGAGGGTGAATGTCCCAAACCATGTCGGCGCTCGGTATCGTCATTCTGCGATGTCACGATCCTTTGCACTTCAAGCCTTGTGGTGGGCAGGCTGCTAGGTAAAGTGGGATACCCCGAAACGTGAGATATCCCCAGGGAAGTTGCCGGAACGCTTTCCTGGGCATCTATTTGCGCCACGAGTGCCCTTTCATCGAATAGCCTTGTGTCATCAATGACTGAGACGGTTCCTTTGAGAATATTTTTGGCGTATGCCAAGGATTCGAGGGCCTGTGCTCTCCTGAGGACTGCTGATTCGCCCTCATCTCCCTGAGAAAGGGTCTCAAGGATCCACTCAAGCGAATCCCCTACTTTCTGCTGCAACTTCTTCAACTCGGCCATCTCCTTCTCGACCTCAAACCGCGAACGCGTCTCCCAGGGCGGACGTTGTTCTGCGGGTTTTCCATCAAGTAATTGGAATGAAGCTGGTTGGTGTTGTGATGCGTTGAATGAGGCTGATAGATCGGGCAAGTTACGCTGGAAGTGACCGCCAAATTAGGGTGGCTCAACATCTCGTACATTTGATCGTTACCTTGATCTCTGAGACCGCATTCATGACCGTCCGGTTAATTCCCAAACTTTCACCCCGATCTAGGATGTTCCTCGCGATATCAGGAAGTCCCAATGAGCCGGAAGACCCGTATCGAACGTGCATTGGTCGCTGTAGCACCCGTAAAGGAGCATCGTTTACCCCGGGTGCCCGTCCTTGCTCGGCCCTACGTTTCATGGGAGGTGGGGGTGGCTCGGGAACTTCTGAAGCAATGTTCAATAGATTTCGGTTTTCGTAAACAACAGAGGCGCCAGTTGCCACGGTCGGTGCGATTTGTAAAGACAAAGCTTGTCGCAAGAGGAGAAGGTTATGGTGTTCGGCAAATGATTGCTCGTTTGCGGCCGAGCTGGAGAGATGGTGGATGGGAGGGGAAGGGTAACGAAGAAGGAAAGTGATTTGAGTACTGTAGTCGGCAGGGATAACTGTGGAACCTGTCAGATCTGAACCTGCTGCATATGTGAGGAGACCAACGTTGATTTCTGACGCGTATTAGCATTGCAACACAGATCCACTTTGCGAGCTCCAAGGTAGGATCGCAGGCAAAAAGACCATCCCATAGAAGGAGTGCGTCAGGAATTCCAAACTCTCGTGTGAAGAGAAGACGCAGCCAGCGACTACGAACGGAGTGAACCACGAGATAATCGGCACAGGAAATGTACTCACATCCCATATATCTGAGCCTCGATGCCGGATGCTTGTAGGTGCTTCCATAGATCGGGGTCAACGCTTTTCAAATAAGTCGATTGTATGCGGTTGCAGGCTTCTACTATTGGAGCAACGTAAGGCTGGATTTCAACTGGTCCTGGGTTGGGGAGTGGGGGCCCTTTCTGTGAGGGTGCCGGAGGTTCTCTCCATTCATACCAGCGACCAACGCCACGGATGACCGCGAGGAAGAGTGTGTAAGCGTCTGCGGTAACCCAGGCCCGCGATAAGAGGTCTCCCAGCTCGCGATCTTGCAGACGCGCTGCCTGTTCTTCAGAGATGGAGTCGAAGTCGCATGCGTAGTAAAGGAGCGCCAACAGCTCGTGCATTCCTTGACGATACCCAAGAACTGGGTTCTGGAGAGAGTAGATGAAGAGAATATTTGTGAGGTCCGATTGAACTTCAGGATCCCGGAAATACCCCACGTCCGGAAATCTGAAATAGTTCAGGGAATGGAATTGGAGATGAACTACCGACGTACGTGCGTTCTACATCTTGCAGAATGGTTTTTCGGAGGTCCACAGAAGCAAACCAAGCAGTCCACGGGTTCTTTGGAGGTAGTGGTCAGTTGGCATGGGAGGCCACCTAGGGCCGACGTACCTCAGTGTCTAGGCTCAGGGGGTTGTTTTTGTCCAGATTCTTTACGGGAGTTTGGTTGGTCTTCGGAAGCGATTCCACACCAGGGATGACGAGGCCTTCGTGATAGCTTCCGTCTGGCGCTTGCATCTTTTCCAAGAGTGCATCGACATATATCTTCCGCGAGTCTTGCCAGAACTTGAGGGACAGTGAAGGGGTATCTCGTGCGGGCCGCTTCAAAGGTTCGTTTTCGCATAAAAGGAGCTTTCGTCGCAATCGGATGAGTGGATGATACTCCAGATGAAGGGGCCTGACACACCCTCCATATCACGCTCCGGCCAACAACACCGATAGGGTCATCGGATGGTTTGAGTAGCCTGCCGCCAACGACCGCGTCCTTCAACTTGGATAATGTCAAGGTCGATTTGAAGAGTCGTGTATAGACATCACTGGATCACAGAGCATCAGACGCAACCATGAGGGAAATCGAGCAGCGGGGAGCCGACTTTATTTCCTCGACCGATGGCCGGACAAACCTGTCTATCATACAGAACGTGGATAGACAAGAAAGAAAGGAAGTGTATCGAACAGTATGAGAACTCGGATGTTGCGGGAAACAAAGGATGACATCGATCAACGGCACGTGCAATATGCTGAACATCACCACCACATGGAAACAGAAAAGCTCACGTCCTCACTCCGAAACGCGTGCCACCAACCAGGGGGAAAGAAAAGTAAGTCTCCAGGTTCAAGCGTCGCTGTCATAGCCTCTGGTACAACCTCTTCCCAAAACCGGGGAAACTCATCCGATGGGTCCGCGGCGAAGACATCTACTTGAGAGGTATTGGATAATTGCGGGACTTCCTTGTTCGTCGAGGGGTTGTGTTGGGAAACGGTATATAATGCGGAAGATAGCTGAGGCGGCGCAAGCCACACGGTCTTACGACCAACGACTTGAACTTGATGCACTCGGTCAGCCGTGAATTGAGGTGAGGGCGATCAAACAGACCATAACAGTTGTTGTACGGATCCTTTGGGGCGTTGTGTTTTACTTGAGTCGCGACTGTGATCGGTAAGTGTGAAAACTACTTGCCACATGTGCCGGGGATATCGTTCCTTTCGGCCCCAGCCAAGCGTTCAGGACGAGCTGTTCGTCGTTGTTTGGGGGCTTGTACTCTGGGAAAGAATCTGAGGAATTCGGACAAGAATACACATAGTCGGGGACGATCATATCCTCTCGCATGTCTGGGAACTGAAGGAAAAGGCTGTGCTGCGCCAGATATAATATCCCACCAGATGGCTGGGTAAGTGACGTCACGAAATCATCCCATCCCGTGATCTTCTGAGACCAATCGTCGGTCCGATAGTCGCTTCCGACCTCAACGGGGACGACGCGCCCGGGGCCAGACACCGTTCGTAAGTAATGTGTAGAATGCCACGGACGTTCTTTCAGCGCTGGCCAGTCAGTTGCGTGACCTGGGACGATGAACGGACGCGAGGCGAACGAGCACTGGAAAGAAGCCAGAGAAGGCGGTGTGTCGAACCGCGGGACTGTCTGCCGAGCGGCAACAACAGGCGCAGGTGGGGATGGCGCTGTGGTTGATAATGATACGTCAGGGGGAGGTGATGGTCTCAGTGTGGACATGTGTTCCGATTGAAGACGCTGAATTAGGTCGAGGATCAAGCCGTGGCGACCTGGACCCGCAGCGCCGGCAACGATAATGGCCTTGTCGAGGTGTTCTATGGCCTGCGCGACGGCTGAGGGGTCAAGAGTGGGGATCGACGTGTCGTAGACGGATTTGAGAATGCACGCATCGGTGTAGAGTCTGCGAAGCGGATAGACATCGCCGGCAGCCGCAAGTCCGTTGTGACAATCTCGGATAAATTTGTCAAAATTGGCGGCTTGTTCCGGTGAGAGAGCGAGGGCGGCGTTGCGAAAGTCATCGAGAGCTGTAGGGTATAAAGGTGAGGAAGAGGAAACAGACAAAAAAGAAAGGGCATCCACTGGAATCGTCGGACTGGAGCGAACGAACGAGTTCGTGCAGCATATCAGAAAATAAAACAGTGACCGGGGAGCGTGACTCGTGATCGTGATCGGCCACGCGAAACGATTAAAGATAAAAGGTCAGACCCAAACCATCCACCGTGAGAATTTTCCCCCTCGTCTCTGCCGCCGTAAAAAAACCCTCGGTCGGTTCGGGCCGGATTAACCCGATGACCTCAAGGTAAAAAAAAAAACCCCGCATCAATTCCTTTCGGCTACCAATCCTCTCATCCTCCCGCCAATAGATTGGACCGGCTGCTCCTCCTGTTGGACACCGGCTCTTCCACTTCCGTCAGATCCACCGCTGCTAAACAATTGGCCCAGCTCGCAGTAAAGAGCGTTATCACTGACGTCGCGTTCGTCGAAGAAGACATAAAAACAGTCAGACAGAACGTCGCGTTCGCAGACGAACAGGCCTGGTCAGAACTCTTAGCCGTCCTCGCTCGCGTGCGTCTTTCCTCCCTATCTCGATCCTTCCCTCCCCAACTTACCTCTATCCAGATCCTTCCATATCTTCATTCCAAATCTCATGACACACGGTCCGCTGCGACCAATGCCCTATCTCAGATATTCTCTTCCGTCCCTGTGTGGGAGCCATCCGGGTGCCCTGATGTCCATATGAAGTCTGCCGATGAACCCCCAGCAATACCCGAATTCCCAAACTTTTCTGTCAAAGAGTTGATGGAGCGCGGCACTCGTCTTCTCGCTTCCTCCGGAAAGGAATTCGTCAAACCATCCGCCATTCTTGCTAATTCTTCTGAAGTCAAGAAGGCTCGAAAGGAAGCAATGGGTCGACTCGGACTCGATTTCCTTGATGGTTTGGGTGGTGACGAAATGGACTGGGAAAAAGAGCTCGCCCCAGAGGTGGAACCAGAGATCGAGGCTGAGAATGGCGTCAAGGCTGAGGAAGATACAAATTTATCGCCGCCTGCAGTCTCACCGACGGACCGTTCCAACTCATCAACTCCTATCCCCTCTCTGCCCGTCCCAGAACTCTCCGAAGAAGATCTGAGTGGCCTCTCCGCCAGAGAAAGGAATCGTCTGAAGCGAAAACGAAAGGCGGGAAACGCTGCTTTTGTCTCCGCCCCGCCTACTCAAGCTTCAGGGTCCAAATATACTGTTCAACCCACCGGCCAAACAAACAAGTGAGTACTAACCTGCCGACATGTTTGATCACTGTCCAACACGCCGATCTCCCAGAGCTCGACTTGTCACCAAAGACGATCGTCCGACCATCAAGACCGAGGAGTCAACGAACGGTGCGTCAAACGGGATATCTTCGGACAAGGTGGTGGTCGACCCCTCCAAGGGAGGCGCCGTAAACCCAAAAAACGACAAACAATCCAAGGCCCTCGAAGTCCGACCTGGTACCTGGATTTGGGATGGCATCGCGAACGTACTCGAGGTCGATTTATTCAGTCAAGCTTGGGAGGTCAGGCACGGGGCTGCGATGTGTTTGCGAGAACTCCTCAAACTCCAGGGCAAGTGTGGAGGCATGAAAGGCAGGTTTTCCCCTCCACCGTCTGCATCATCCCTCAACTCGCTCTAGATGGTCAGACAGCAGAAGAGAACGATCTCACACACGAAAGATGGTGCAATAATCTTGCCGCAAAGCTGCTATGTGTGTCTGTACTCGATCGTTTTGGTGATTTCGTCTCTGATCAGGTGATCCTAACTCTGGCTCCTTTTGAGTGCGGTCCTGACAGTTTTGATAGGTGGTTGCGCCTGTTCGTGAGACCGTATCGCAGACGTTGGCTTCCTTGCTGTTGCACATGCCACGACGTTCGGTTCTGCATGTCCATTCCATCCTCCTACAAATGATTCGACAGGACTTTTCGCTCGCCGCTCCAACTAGAGCTCTTCCTGGCATAACTAGGAATGACGGAGTCTTACGGGAGAGGACCCACGTGTGGGAGGTCCGACATGCTGGCCTTCTCGGAATAAAGTACGAGGTCGCTGTCAGAAGCGATCTCGTCCAGGTGGACGACATTAAAGGGGATTCCGAGCCGCGGAATAAGGCGATTTTGAGGGACGTCGTAGATGCTACCGTGCTAGGGTATGCACCTTCGCCCTTTTGCCGTGGAGCATCCCCCTAACACACCATATAGCCTCGGTGACAGAAACGACGACGTGCGTTCTGTCGCCGCATCCTGTCTCCTCCCGGTCGCTGGCCATCTCGTAACCCAATTACCAGAAAAGCTGAGTCGGGTGTTGGCCGTGCTTTGGAGCTGCCTACGAGGTATGCGCGACGATTTGAGTTCTAGTGTTGGCGCAGTCATGGAGTTATTGGGTAAGGGAAAACTTTTGACGTTGCCACTGCATCATTCACTAAACGCGCACTTGCAGGGAAGCTGGTCCAGTACGACGAAGTCATCGCAATTCTGGGTAACCAAGCTGAATCGTACGTGTCGACATCATGAAACTGACTTTTCACTGAGTTTGCTTCAGCGAACCTTTATCCGTCCTATCACCTACCCTATTCCCTTTCTTCCGTCACACCATTGGTGGCGTAAGGCTGGCCGTCGTCAATACTCTTCACTCGTTTATGACTGTCCCTACATTGTCTAAGGAATGGGTGACCGAAAGGTTTTTGCGGTTGCTGTTCCAGAACCTTGTGGTCGAAGAGCGGTCCGATGTCCGAGATGCGACATTGGCAACGTGGAATACGGCCTTAGAGACTCTCGGCTCAAATTATGGCTACCTGGAGAATCTTGTTACCCAACAAGTACTTTTGGAGTGGTACGCTGTGCTTATGACGCCCTTGGGCGTTCCCATAGACACCTCAACGTTCTATCACGCATCTTCTGCGGCAGATGCAGATCCTGCGGCGGAAAGACACCCGATTGACAAGAACATGTTGACTCAGGATATGGGGTTAGTCTCGGTTGAAATCGTTTGGAAAGCCAGGCTCGCGTCCGCTGTTGCGCTCGCCAAGATCACCGCGTTGTGGCCCGTTAAGGTACGCAATCCCCCTCTCCTCTTAACCCTCTCACTTATTTTCTTAGGGAGCGCCGTTCGAGGACATGTTCCGCCCTATCCTCAAGCACTACATCAGCTCGACAAGTATGCTACAGAAGTTCCTCGCGGCGGTTGTTGCTGAGGAATGGGCACGGATGTACGAGGAGGGGACGCTGCCGGATGCCCCGCTCTTGACCAAGACAACTCCCCTCGCTGACGAACTCAGTACTGCGGCGCTTACCTGGCTTCAAGAGGACCCCCCAGCCGCATATCACGAGATGGCATTTTCTCTTGCTCGGATCCACGGAGAGTGCTATAATCTTCTGCAGTCATTTTCTACGGATTGTAAGCTACCGTTCACCGCTATCCCCTCTTTAGGGTCAGAGATCGATATCACGGGGGAGAGGGAGGGATGCTTCACGATCGAAGTTGGCAAGAAAGCGGTTGGACCGATGTTCGATAAGCTGAAGGATATGTTGGGTCGCACGAAGAAGCGAGAGTTGGGCATAATCAGTGACAAGAGGTTGAAAGTTGTCTCAAGCATCGACCACTATCTGGAGGTCAAGGTGCAGCATGACATCCGGGTCTCTGCCGCCTGCGCTGCTGCATTCGTTGCTTTCAAAAGCACCCCTGATAAGGTCAGCCCCATTGTCAAGGGCGTCATGAATAGTATCAAGGTCTGTGCCACGACGTTTCCTTGGGGTGTTAGAGCTGATCATGGAACAGAACGAAGAGAACGTCGATTTGCAGACCCGGTCAGCGGTTGCGGTTGGAGCCTTTGTCAAATTCTGCGTCGACCACAACCTCATGCAACCGCCCGACAAGATCGTCAAGAACTTGTGTACCTTCTTGTGTCAGGACGCCGAGCAGACTCCCACTTTCTCCTATACGACCACGATCCTAGATGGCATTCTTTCGTTCCAAGGATCTAAAGCCGCTGCCAAATTGGCGGAGAGCGCAAAGAAAGAGAAGGCCCCGACCGCTGATAGCAGCGACACATCCAAATCACGTATCACGCGGCGTGGATCTGTGCTCGCATTCGTCGAGCTCTCCAATAGATTTGGATCTCGTCTACTCGACGTTGTTCCAAAAATGTGGAACTCAATGGCCGGTGGCCTCACCTCTGCCTGCAAATCTGGTGCGTTAGATTGTGGGATCACCTTACGAATAAATATTAACCCGTTCTCCAGCCGACGTCGCACATGTTGACAATCTCATAGCTACATCTCTCGGCCAAGACGTTATTGATTCGCTCAGCGTGCTGGAGGCCGTCGTCCCCACCCTTCATGAGGAGCTCAGGCATAAGTTATCTGAACTCCTACCTATGCTCAACCTCATACTCAGGAGCCGATATGCAATCATTCGTCAATCAGCAGCAAGGTGTTTCTCCACCATTTGCGAGATTATGACGATGGATGCCATGCTCGTCGTTGTCGAGAATATAATTCCATTCATCGGCGATTCATCCAATCTCCACAATCGACAGGGGGCGACCGAGCTGATTTACCGTACGCAAAACATCTGTCTCATTCCAGCCTTCGCCAAAGTTTGATGAACGATTCCCAGATATTGTTCAAAAGCTGGACGTCAAGGCCTTACCATATGTTATCTTCTTAGTTGTCCCGGTGTTGGGAAGGATGAGTGACCCTGACGATGATATCCGGTCAACGGCCACCAACACATTTGCCTCTCTGGTCAAGATGGTCCCTCTCGAGGTGGGTAATGATTGTAGCTTTCGTGGCATCCTGCCAACATCACCCAGGCTGGTTTACCAGACCCTCCCGGTTTCTCTCAAGAACTTCTCCGAAGGCGGGACGAAGAACGTCAGTTCCTGGCACAACTTTTGGATGGCAGCAAAGTCGAACAGTACACACTTCCGGTAAAGATCAAGGCGGAATTGCGTAAATACCAGAAAGAAGGAATCAACTGGCTCGCCTTCCTGGCGAAGTACCAGCTCCATGGCATTCTCTGTGACGGTCAGTCTCCCACGCTTTTGCGGGGAATGGTTGCCTGACTACCGCCGAATTACAGACATGGGGCTCGGGAAGACCTTGCAGTCGATCTGTATCCTCGCCAGCAAACATCATGAACGCGCCAAGAAGTACGAGGAGACAAAATCGCCCGACTCTGTCCACCTCCCGTCGTTGATCGTTTGCCCACCGACCCTGACCGGTCACTGGTATTATGAGATTCTCAAGTACGCCGAGAACCTGCGCCCCATCATGTACACTGGCAACTCCCGCGACCGTAGCCGTCTGTTCCCCAAACTGTCCAAATATGACGTTGCCATAACCTCCTACGAGGTGGTTCGCAACGACATCAACAATCTGCAAACTGTCAAATGGAACTATTGTGTTCTCGACGAGGGTCATATCATCAAGAATGCGAAGACCAAGCTGACTAAAGCCGTGAAGTGTATCCAGGCCCACCATCGTCTGATCTTATCAGGGACGCCAATCCAGAACAACGTTTTGGAGCTGTGGAGTCTGTTCGATTTCCTGATGCCAGGGTTTCTGGGCACGGAAACCTCCTTCAACGAGCGGTTCAGCAAACCGATCCTTTCGAACAGGGACGGAAAATCTAAGAACGGTGAAGCGGGTAAGTTTTCGTTGAGCGGACGATTTAGAAATGGCTCCACCTAATGAAGGGACACAGCTGCCCTTGCCCTCGAAGCGCTACACAAGCAGGTCCTCCCCTTCTTACTCCGTCGGCTCAAGGAAGACGTGCTCCACGACCTGCCCCCGAAGATCATCCAGGACTACTATTGCGAGCTCTCTGAAATCCAGAAATATCTCTACGACAACTTCTCGAATAGCCAAGAGAAACAGGCGGAGGAGGCCGTCAAGTCGGAGAGCAAGGAGAAACAGCAACACGTTTTCCAGTCTCTGCAGTACCTGCGCAAGTTGTGCAACCACCCTGCCTTGGTACTCAAGGAAGACGGACCAGCAATACAGGAGGCCTTGGTTAAGGCAGGACAACACAAAGCTAGCCAACTGAACGATATTCATCACGCTCCGAAGTTACTGGCTCTGAGGTACGTCGTTCCGGTTCCGGCAGCCCCTGCAGTTAACTCACGGGTTGGGCTCTCAGACAACTCCTTCACGACTGCGGTATCGGGCTGGGTCCTAGCACCGCGGCAGAGATGGGGAAGAGCGAACTCGTCGATGCGGAGGAATCGACTGGCGGGGCGTTTTCTCAACACCGTTGTCTCATCTTCTGTCAGATGAAGCAAATGTTGGACATCATCGAACGCGACTTGTTCAAACGACATATGCCCTCCGTGACCTACATGCGACTAGACGGTGGAACCGAGACCAACAAAAGACACGCTATCGTGCAGACGTTCAATTCTGATCCAAGCATTGATTGTCTTCTGCTCACGACCCATGTCGGTGGCCTTGGATTGACGCTTACGGGAGCCGATACGGTAATTTTCGTGGAGCACGACTGGAACCCCATGAAGGACGTTCAGGCGATGGACAGAGCGCATCGGATCGGACAGAAGAAGACGGTCAACGTATACAGGTTGATCACGAAGGGGACACTGGAAGAAAAGATCATGGGGTACTTGCCGTTGTCGGTTCTCACTCACATTCATCCACGACTGATCCACTGGTTTACAGAATGCAACGGTTCAAGTTGAATATCGCGAATTCTGTAGTCACCCAACAGAACGCCGGCTTGTCGTCCATGGATACAGGATTTGTTCTGGATTTATTCAAGCGAACCACGGACGAAGAGGCAGCCCGGACATTTGGAAAGCAGAGAGAGAAGAGGGAAAGCGCCGGACCGCTTAATTCGAAAAGGGTTTTGCAAGGAATCGGGGACTTGCACTCAGAAGAAGAATACCAGGGCCTGGATCTCGCCAATTTCATGGAGTCTTTGGGTGGGGAGTTCTAGGATAGAAATCACACGTTTGAGTGCATGGGAGGGTTTATGGGTGATGGAACTAATAGCATAGGACCATCTCGGAAATCTGTTCTTACCATCACCCGCGTTGTCACACCATCTGCGGGATGTACCATACTTAGTAGTTCGTTTAGTGCTCAATAATTTTATGCATCGTTACAACTCCTCGCCATGGGACGTTGAATGGGTGGCCGGAGTGACCGGTCATCCGGTTTGTAGGTCAAAACACGAAGCATCGCCCGCGATATCGGCTGAACCAACCGCCGTTCAGCAACGCTGCCATACGCAGATCTAGCTCATATGGACATGGCAACGGAACTCATCACTGGGGAAAATCCCCCCGATGGCAGGAAAGAACTCCAAAATTTCGTAAAAAGCTCCGTGTAAACCCGCGTCCCCAGGTGGGTCGACGGGCTCTCCGAGGTCCGTCAGCTTCTTCTGGGGTTACGGACGAAAGTCAGGGGCGCATCGCGGAGGCCGCTTCGGCTCCGTTTACATACAGAGGGGGGTGCAGCTTCTTGGAATGGACAGAAAAACCTCCGTTGATGGGTTCTATCGGCGAGAGAGACCGCCGTGAACGACAAAGCGGCACCGGATTTCGTGTTAGATGTATTCTTGACAGCATTTGATAGAAAAAGTCCTACTTACTTGCTCCGGATCGAATGGTGAGAGCAGTAACTCCACGTTGAACTCCCCACAAATAAAACGACTTGTGCCGGCCTGTTTACCTTGTATTACCAAGGTGCCTTTTGTACAAACTCCGCTCGTGCGCGGGGAGGCGGGGTATCGAGCGATTGCTTACTTCCAGGGACGTAAATCGATTCGATGTTGGTTGCCGACACAGCCGGTGAATGACCGTGACCGCCGTCATGAGAACAGTCAAGGAAGGGCCTTTATCAGATTTGTTTTACAATTTCCAGGTACAGAGACTCGGACTGAGGTCCTTCTAACCCCCCCCCGGAGCGACCATCTCGATTGTCCTCTCAGAACAATCCCTAAACCAGCCAAACGTGTCAGGCACAAATGCGACGGATACGAAAGATAAGAAACTAACTCACCTTGGTGATCTTGTTAACCCACTCCAGGGTTGCCTCGTTGAATTCCGCCGGTTTGTCGAAGAAGGGTGCGTGTCCGCAATGATCCCACATGTGGAATTCGACGTTCTTGAAGTTGGTGTGCATGAACTTCTCTAATTTATCACTCAGAATGTGCTTATCCATGGTACCTTGAAGGACCAGGAACGGGAGCTTGTCCTTGACGGTGAGCATAGTGCTCTCGTCCTGTCCGCGAGGCAGGGCAAGAGACCGGACTTGAGGGTGTTGTACTGAGGCGCCTCCTATCCAGGCGTACTTGGTGAGTTGAGGCATATCGTCCGGATATGCGACGCAAGACTCGACGAATGCCTTGGCGGTTTCACCCCACGAGTTGAGGTCATTCGCGAGGAGACGAGGGATGAAATCAATAATCCAGGGGCCGGCGACCTCTCCGTGCATGCTCCTCCAGGGGAATCCTCCTGCCAGTATGATGCCGGAGATTGCATCAGGGCCATGATAACTCAGAACATCAACGGGGATAATAGCTGTTTGTTACGGCGTAAGACATGAGATCAGATGACGGGAGTGGAGTAAACGTTACCCCCAATGCTCCTATGGAGATATCGGAGTTAGGACCGTCATCAAGGGGTGTTGAAATCGTGGGATCGAACGCACCATCCACAGATAAAAGGTTTTGTGAGTTTGTATTCATCAACAATGGCTTTGAAATCATCGGCGTATCTCTCAGAGTGGTAATCCTCTGCCTTGAGCGGCTGACCACTCTGACCATGTCCGCGAGGGTCGTAACGGACCTGATAAAGGGGGATTAAAACCGAGAAATGAATCGTGTAACAGGAACTGACGAGGTAAAGGTTCTCGAGGAGTTTGGGGTCGTCAAACTGTTTCTCAAACGCCAGAGCGGTGCAAGAGAAACCGGGGATAAAGACGACGGCCGGTTTGGCAGGGTTTCCGGCAGCATGCGTCCAGATCTGAGTGCCGTCCTTAGAATGCACGAACTTCCCGAGAAATGGCATGATGAAGGAATGCAAACGTTGATGGGCTAACGGCGAGGGGAGAAAGAAAGAGAAGAATGGTGCGCGGGGTCACTTTCTCAGTGGAGGGGATCTTATAAGGTGCAGAACCCGCCCTCTCGTGATGGTTGCTTCTCGTAGCAGGTAAGTAATAGTCCTCAAGTCCCCCTTGTGGCGGAGGAGAGGTGACTTCGCCCGGCCCATTCACGCAAGTCATCGGAAAAACCTGCCGAACCTCATGAGGTCGTTATGACGGATCATCGCGGTCAGGATGGCATCACAATGGCATCACAACGGTTATCGAGGTGACCGATCATGATGATTATCATTAGAATGCGGGAAAACCCAAAAATACGACAGCCTCGCTGGGACGTTTCGAAACGGCAGTAGCACGTTTCCAGGAGGCAACTGAGCACGAGAACCATCGGAGGGTCCGGGACGGCTAGAAGGAGAGTCAACGGCTAGGGCTGTTGGCTGGCAGCGGAGATAGATTTGAGTTACGCCTCTCGTATCCGTCTTTCTGATGTGCATCGGTATGTGCAAACTTTGTGTCAAGAAGGACGTTTCGAGGTGCGAAAAATAACATTCGTCTAGTGACCTCTCGCGGGTGTGGTTTGCAGGACTCTTTTTTTGCATCCGGGCCACCCCATTGACGTTGTGGCGGTGTGCCACAAGTGGGGAATTGAAGCTTTCGGGTGGCGACACTGCACAGCTGCAGAAACGGTCGGTTCGGAAGCGGTGGCGGGGAATCGGTCAAATTCAAATCGGCAAAACGACTGGCGAAACGACGGAAGAATTTATTGGTGTGCAGTATCCTCACTTTGATTCCGCGTCAACTCCTGCTGCGTCCGGAGACTGTAATCTTTCAATGGAGGCGCAAAACCGGTCTGGAGACGCTCTGCCGGCAAAAGGTCCTCCCTCGTCTCTTGCAACGGTTCTACAATGTGCCACCTCTCCAAACCCGACCGGGTGTGTTTACGCGGCAGAATCGACTGGCTGGATCCATTGATCAGGATCTGATTTTGATCCTCTCGAGCGTCATTCCATCTTGACGGAGTTCTCCCAACATTGTTTTCATATTGACATGCTAAGCGGTGTTTTTTTTCTTGAGATTTGAAAATACTCCACCCAGGTTCTTCCAGAACCTCAACGCGCCCCCGCCTATTGTTGAGAAACCGCCATGACTGTAAACTGAAAGAGCGCGAGTATAAATTCCATGATGCTTTCCTCAAAAAACCCCCACCCCACCCCGTTCTATCTATTCCACCCCAGCACCATTCGCAATGGCTCCCGGCTTGGCTGATTTCAAGTGTCAGTGTCCTGCTCCTTGTCGCGCTTTGCTCTTGCTTACCCCTAGTGCACGGAAGACTCCTCCCTGGCCTTTTTCCTTGTCTCTGGCCTGATCACCGTTGCCCGGGTTGCCCTCCGTATCCAGAAGCGCATGTTCTGGTGGGATGACTTCTGGGCCGTGGTCTCCCTCGCTTGTTTCACCGCCTTCGTTCCAGGTAAGCCAAATTCTCTTCGTTGCCTCTCTACGACCTTCTGATGTCTCCCCAGGTGTGTTTATTATTGCCGACGGTCCCTCATTCTCCCAGCAGACTCGTATTGCTGGTTATTATATGGGCGAGTTGAAAACTTTTCTGGTTTAATTACCATCCACTCATGCCCCGGCCGCAGTCGGTGGATTCTTCTACTGCACCGTGTGGACCGCTCGCCTCTCCATCATCTTTACCGTCGTGCGAATTGCTCCATGGGCTTCCCAGAAGAGGGTCATGTTGGTCGTCGCTGTCGTGATGCTCCTTCAATGGGTCCTCTTGATGGTCCAGATGTTCTGGGTCTGCGAAAAGGGTGATACCAGCTGGAAGGAGGCTCCTTTCGCCCTGTGCCCGTTGGGTCTTCACGTTGCCATCACCCAGGCGGTTAGTGAGTACCCGCATTGTCGCCTCTTATTTATCAGTGTCCAACCCCTTCTTCCTTTCCCATCTCCGACAGCTGAGACTTTCTCGGATGTTCTCTTGATCGTTGCTCCCCTCTGGGTTCTCCGGGACGTTCGCGTCACGTCTGCCGTCCGCTTCCGTTTGATTTCCGTCTTCACCTGCTCATTGGCCACCACCCTCGCTGCCCTCGCACACGCCGTATTGGTCATTCGTGTCCCCGGTGTTTGGGAGGCCATTGTCGGTGCCCTCGAGGCTGGCGTCGCCTTGGCCGTGTGCAATCTTTCCGTCATCGTCCCTGCCGTTGCTCGTCTCTTCGGCGCCGACGCTGAGAAGTACGATGAGAGCGGGGATTACGCCTCAGCAACTGTCGGGGGAAGTGGAGGTTCCAAGAACACTCGCAGCCTCAACAATACTATGCTCAGCACTTTCAAGGTTGATCCTACAGCCTCGTCGGGAGCTGTACGCGTGGATGTCATTGTCGAGCAAGACCAAACTAACTGGGAGGCAAAGAAGGACGTCGAGGCCGGTAACGGGGAAGATATCTATCATCTTCCCCTACACAAAAACTAGGCTTATAGCTTTGAGTGGATCCGCAGTTATTTAAAAATCCTTATTGCTCCCTGCTGTCGTTCTTTTTCTTATCTGGGGTCATCTAGCAGAGGTGATGGTGCGCCGGACGGCTATTATCTTATTTCGTAGACCGAATTTCCCTTCGTTCGAATTGGCGCATACTGTACAAATACACGCCACTTGGGGTGCCTGTAGCATAGACACATTAACCGGATAGGATAAATCCACAAGTTTGCTCCATCATGCGTTCGAGTTATCGCCTTCAAGGGTACTTGTTTACGTATTCCCCCCACTTCTGGATGGTGGGCTGAACGATGGACTCCCATTCTTTTCCTTTGAATTTTCCCTTCTTGACTTTCCTGAAGGTGAAAATTTCTTTGTGTGTCGTTCCGCCTAGAAGACGAAGATCAGGTCGGCCTTCGGTGGAAACACTAGTGACCTACACTCAGCACATTTCTGCTTAGCCACTACACCAGTCCTCTTGACATTGGTCGTGCCGACCCTTGGAAACGCTGGGTCAAGGTACGGCTGAGATAAAACGAGATCTCCGAGTTCCAAGTGAATCAAGCGCTCCAGTCGATGGCAATACGCTCCCTTCTCTCCTGCGACAACCTTCCCTTTGAGAATACTGCTGCCAGCTACAACGTCGCCGCTGTCGTCAACGGTCCCAGGCCACCACCCGCGAATGATATGCTCCCTCTGCTTTGTTCCGCACTGTTTATCCCATTGGTCCAGCCGCTTCGTGAGGTTGACCGCACGTCCGATCTTGAGGTGGATGTGGTCCGGATCAGACTCGTCTATGGGAGCGCGATCGGAATTTTGCCGCTAGGAACAACACGTAGTCTGAGCTCACCTCTAATCTCGAAGGTATAGATGTATCCTTGAACATCCGCAACAGAAGGAGCTTTCGTCATTTCGGATCTCAGCGCGGCTTGAGTGTCGGTGTGCAAATAACTGGGTATCCAATCTAGAAGTTCCCTCAGGTCAGAAGGCTCAAACAGAATTCGGACTTTTCGTCTGCTAGATGCGTACCCTCAAACTTGATGAACTCGGCTTGTTCTTTTCGCTTGAGGTAAAAACCGGACTGGGAGAACACGTCTTTCACGTGCTGGAAACAGAACCTTTCCACATCCTTTGCGTCCGGATGGACGATCGCAAGGGGTGGGCCGATCTTGACGAGTCGCGTGCATCGTTTCCCGGATTTGGTCTGGCCACTACACTGGATCTCTGATTGGTCTTTCTTCTCGTCTGACGGCGAAGGCGGTTCGGATGATCCTCTCTTCCGTCCGTCGATCGGTGGGGTATCAGGGATCGGACCAGGAGATACGCCGGGTTTCGCAGGAGTAGAAGGTTGTGACGCAGGAAACGGACGGGGGAGACACGTGTCTGAACTCGGGCGTATCTGGTAGGTTATGTGATTGGGTATGGTAGAATTCCCCTGCAGATGGACATCCGACTTCGTATGTGGAAGCGATGGCTTTCTATGGAAGTCCTTGGGAGGGACGGGCGGTCCGAGCTCTTGATTTGCATATTTCATCGTTAATGACTGTCCAGAGCCTTCTCGATTGGGCGTGGCCATTTGAAACGGTGTGAAGTCGTGCAGAACGGGAGGAGGCGGCACCACATGCATTGGAACAGGAAAGGTCATTCCGCCGGACGACTGGCGTCTGGGAGGGAGCACCCGTCCATCTGCTGGCCGCAAAGACGGAGGGGGAGGAGGCCTGGGGGTCTTTGGGGGAGTCTGGGGATGATTGCCTGAGAAGCCACCGATAAACTTAGGGTTTGATTGACCCTCAGTCCGCGGGTCGACTGTCATATAACGGAACGTCTTCAAAAGATCATCCTCGTAATTGTCGTCACGACCAGCGGGCGAACTAGTTCGATGCTTGCGCGAGTACATGAGAGTTCAGGTTCAAGTGGCACACCGCATTCCGGGGTGCCTTTGTGGACTCGTGCATCAATGAAAGAGAAATCGGGTTGTTTGCCGTTGTTTATATTTTCATCACCGCTCCGAGTTCGATCACTTGACTGATTTTTATCCGGCCATCCCTTTGTACCCATTGGTGAGTATCTGTACTACCCATCCTTGCTTCGATCCGCAGATGAAACGCACTGGGCTCTGAACAACTCAGATGGAAACGCACTACACTCAATTGCGAGTGGCGGCCTAGAAACCCGTTGACTGATCCTTCTCCCTTCCTCTCAACGTTCCTGCTGTCGTATATCAACATTCTGACTTGCGCGTTGCCCCAGAGGGATGGATACTGCGGAAACCAGTCACGCCTTGACTACCGCAATAAAAAATGCGACAGAGGGACTGTCCTCTACTAGGGAATTTTTGAAGATCATCCTTGACAAGTGCGTGCATAATTTTCCCGGGCCAGGGCCGTGGCTTAATATCTGCAGGAAGGAATCCGCCCCAACAGAGTTCGATACTCGCGATGGAATTTCTTTATTGTCGTTGAAGCATCATCTCATGCTTTCGTACCTCCAGGCTGCGACCTTATTAATCGCTCACCGCGGACTCGGTCATTCGCTGACTGACCGAAGTCCTCCAAACACACCCTTTGCGTCTTCCTCTCGGCCCGTTCGAGGAGGACAGGCCGGAGACCTGGTTGACCACATGGTTGAAGGTCGGCTGGTCCTCGAGAAGATCAAGGTCCTTGAGGGTCGAATGAAGTATCAAATCGAAAAACTCGTCAGAGTTGCCACCGAGAGGCAGACGGCACGGGGGGTGAACGGCGAGGGTTGATCTATTCTTCCACTCTTATACATGCTGATGCTATTCATCGTCCGCAGATCCGCTGTCATTCCGACCCAACCCACAAAACTTCGAAGATCAACCCGACGGGTCTGACGCTGAAGGAGACGGTGAGGACAAAGGAGATGACGATGGTGTCTATCGACCTCCCAGGGTCGCCCCGATGCCATACACCGAACATAAACCAAAGAAGGATCGACGAACACACGTTCCAGCCGCTCTACACACTCTCATGCACGCCGATCCCTCTAAGCCCCACATCGAAACGGCATCTGGTCTCGGAAATATGGCTGCTCTCACGTCTAAGCGGGCCCGGGAGCTTCAAGAGATGGCTGAATGGGAAGAGACGAATATGGCCCGTCTTGTGATGAAGAAGAAGGATGCCAGGCGGCGAGTTCAGGATGAAGCTGACATCGCACTTGGCGGTATTGGTGCTGGCGGAAGGAGAGGTGGAGGTCTCGTGGACGAGTTTGGTGATGTGTTGAGATCAGTTTCCCGAGACCGGAGCGGAGTCACCGGTGACGGCTATGAAGAGCTGAGACAGAGGGGGAAGAAGATGGATGTCCTCAGTCGGGCGAAGGCGAGGAAACATGACGATGTGTCTGCAGATGAAGGTGAAGCACCCAGGCAACGGAAACGTTCGCGGTTCGAGAAGGCAATTAAGGCTTCGAAAGCCAGGTCCAAGCGGAAGTAGATTATTCGTCTTGCTCTGGTAATTTTATCCTTATAACACATCCTCCAGGTTGTAACAAACAAGCGTAAACAACGCGTCAATTAGAATTGAGTAGCGTGGGGAGTCACATGAAGTCGCCGTCCACCACCATGCCACCTCGCCCTGCAGTACAGACTACCTTGGACGCAGTATTTGGTGTCAAGTCGAAGAGGGTTGACGCCGAAGTCGCGGCGGCATCCGGTAGCACACCTGCGAAGAAACGGAGAAAGGTCTCCGAGAGGTACTTCCCCCCACGGCGTTCGTTCGTTAACGGGTACTCATCCATGCGATGCTCCGATAGCGAGGAGGTAACAACTGTTGTCGAAACTGTTGCCGAAGAACCCATCCCCCCAACTGGGGATGAAGTTGTCGATGGCATCAACAACCTCGAGAAGGACACCATGCACGAGAGCTGGTATAACGCTCTCCAAGGAGAATTCCGGAAACCATATTTCAAGAATGTGTGTGCCTCCGCGACACCGTTCTCCTTGTTTCTGACTTGACGCAGCTCAAATCATTCCTGGCCAATGAGTATAAGTCTCAGACGGTGTTCCCACCGAGTACGTTTTTTAACCCGATTGTATGCATCGTGATCCCTGTTAATCGCCGCCCTCAGTGGCGGACGTGTATTCTTGGTCACGCTTGACCCCTCTGGATCAAGTGCGAGTTGTTGTGATCGGGCAGGTATACCGTCCTGCCTCGTCCAGTGAATCTGTAACTGACGGGCTGGCATTCCCATTCCAAGGATCCTTATCATAATGTAGGGCAAGCTCACGGTGTGTGGGATCCCCATGACCAACTCCCGGACCAGGATATTGACATTGCTTTTGAGGCTTGGCATTTTCTGTTTTATATCCCACGAAAACGCCCCCTTCTTTGAGGAATATTTACAAGCAAGTTGCGTCAGATATACCAGGTTTTAAAATACCAAACCATGGGTCAGATACACGCCTTCTCTCTAGTGGAGTGGTGGATCGGCTGACCCACTCCTCAGCGATCTCACCAAAGTCGCCGAACAAGGTGTGCTTTGGTTGAATACGTGCTTGACCGTTCAAGCCCACAAGGCACACTCCCACTCGAAGCAAGGTTGGGAGACCTTCACAACTGCCGTTCTGAAGGCTGTCACAACCCGAAGCATCACGACAGAGGAGGGCGGGACTCGTAAGGGTGTTGTGTTCTTGGCGTGGGGCGCACCTGCCCTCAAGATCTGTCAGTCCATTGGCGTCAATAGTGTGAGTGTTCACTCCGCTTTCCTTCGGCACCGTTTCGTTGACCTCGAGCTTTTGCCATCAGTCCAAGAAGAACCTCCTGTTGAAGTAATATTTATCTTGGTCGGGTGTCAACTTTGGCTCACACTCTTCACTAGGTCCGCTCACCCGTCTCCTTTGTCCGCGAGCAAAGGATTCCTGGGTAATGGTCACTTTAAAGCTGCTAACGAATGGCTCGAGGAGGAATACGGGGACGATGGACCGATCGACTGGAGGGTCCTCAAGTCGTAGTTTCTATCAGAGATCTATTTTACGCAAGACATTGGCCTGGACTTGTTTATTGCCCGTCACCAATATATCTGTTTTCCGTTGACATGTCTACCCGACCGGATGCCCGATGTGTACAGAGTGCGAGCTGCTGTTCGACCCAGGCACCGATGGGAAGCTGGTTGTTGGGAGGACGAGAACTGGGACATACGTAGCGTTGATGCAACAGGCTGTTCTCGATGCCGGGCGCTCGAGACGGGCACATGCCCGGACAAGAGAATGAGAGGGCGAAGCGCGTCGCACGGTTTGGTGCAGATGTAAATCCTCGGAAGTGTTACCATAAGCGGACGGGTGGCGAGAGCGCGTCGATCGGACCACCGTTTATCATCCCGTCCATGTCGACTTATCGGCCGACTGATAGGACAATTACACATGAATACCATCAGCCGATAACATCTCTAGCCTTCGATCCAATCTCTGATATCCTCTGGACTGGATCTAGTTCTGGCGCAGTCGTTGCTTATTGCACACCCCAAGCGATCAGAGGCGTTTCGTTCCCTGTCGGCGGCGGCCAGCCGGTCCAAAAACTCGTCGCAGGAGACACTTACGTTCGTGCGTGCGGCTTGGCTGGGGAGGGCGTGGGTTCATGGACAAAGGGAGGGGTGAACAAGTGGTACTTTCGGTCCGTCCAACCGCAACTTGTCCATTGGGTGGGTTCACCCATAAGTTTGTAGCACCACCGCAAAGATAACTTCTTTTTCCAACGCCTCTGGTACAACAAGAGGACTGGCCGCTGCAACGGACGCTCAGGAGCTTATCCACCTCAACGAACTCACTGGCGATGCGATTCGTCGTACAAACGTGCCGGGGATTATTAACCAACTGCACTCTTCCCATTCCCTACTTCTCGCAGGCTCGTCTGACGGTTACATCAAGAGTTACGACATCCGTAATCCCTCGAGGATGGCCGACTCCGCGGAAAATTCTGTCTATGCCCATGCCGGCGGGGTCCAGGGGTTACAAAGCAGCGGAAACTATGTCTACTCAATCGGCTGGGGCTACAGGTGAAGCGAATCGCTCCAAACGAGGGTTATGGGATCTAACGTTGCGTTGCGGGTTCAAGGCAGTCGATTCCATTCCCGGACCCGCTCGTCAAAGTCTATGATCTAAGAACCTTCAAGCCTCTACCTCCCGTTCCTTTCTCCGACGGTCCTGCTTTTATTTGTTCCCTACCAAAGAAAGACACAAGCCTGGTGGTTGTTTCGAACCAGGGTCTTGTGAATCTCGTCGATTGTACAGACCCGAGTGTCAACGAGTTCTATCAGGTGCGGCACAGCCAATATCCATGCGGCCCTCCCCCAAACTTATCGGTCGCAGCTTGATACACATGCAATCATAACCTCAGCAGCTGTCTCCCCGACGGGTGCATACTTGGCATTTGGAGACCAGTCTGGCATGATCAACATATTGACGGCTGTGGATAGAAACGAACAAACCCCTTTCAATGGATTTACCGAAGGTCAACCAATTGAATGGGCTGACACTCCTGAAGAATTGCCTCGCATTGAATGGACGGATTCTACGTGGGTCCACACTCCTAGCTGCAACTCCCGAGAAATCTAATCCTCCCCAGGCCTCTGAACGCCATTGGAATGCCATACTACAACACACTGCTGCTATCTTCGTGGACCAAAACCTTCACTCCCAATCGTCCAAAATACTTTCCGCCTCCAGATGTGATACCCCCCCAAATTCTCAACACTATGAAGTTGAACGACAACATCGCCTACGCTGCTGTGCCAAAAGAACTGAGGGGCCGGAGGAATATGGTCGCGGATGTAAAGAAGGACAGCGGTGCAAGATTCAGAAGCGGAAAAAGGACGAATGTGAGTGGATTCCCGATTGACAATGTTTGTTTAGTGACCGGTTTGCTTGATATTCGTCAGTCCGATGTGGACGCGGTACCACCCGACGAACTTGGCGAGGTCCCTCGTGTTTACCGGAGAGTCGAAATCGAGTATTCTAAGTTCGGTGTAGAAGACTTTGATTTTGGGTACGCACAACGCACGTTATTACTGAGTATTACTGACGCGCAGCGTAGCTTTTACAACAGGACATCGTACAGCGGGCTTGAGACGCACATCCTGAACTCGTATACGAACTCCGTGGTCCAAGCGATGCACTACGTTTATCCGATTCGACGTTTGGCCAAGTCACACATCACTTTAAATTGCCCCAGGGAACACTGTTTACTTTGCGAGTTGGGTTTCGTCGCCCGAATGCTTGAGGACGCCAAGGGGATAAACTGTCAAGCAAGTAACTTCTGTAAAACCGTTGGAGTTCTGGCTCAGGGTGAGCTCACCTCATCTAACCTTACTTCCCTGTCTCACCTATTACCACCCACAGACAAGGGATTAATCGGACTTGTTGACTACGGGCGTATGCCTGCTGGGACCGATTACGCACAAACCATACAGTCCTTCCACCGATTTTTTGTCGACCATCTTGTCATGGAAGGAGACATGACGCCATCGAACCCAGCCATTGTGCCCCATCTAAGTTCTCATCCCCCTCCCCCACTGACCCAATTGGTGGGCATTTCTGCGGAGACTGACATCACGTGCCTGAGTTGCCGCGCCAGTCGATCTAAGCATAATACGACACATATTCTGGATATGGTATACCCCCGCTCTGTACGTTCCACCCTTATTCTGTGGTGCTTCCCGCACTCAAGCCCATCAAAAAGACTGGGACAGCGGAACCCTCCGTGGATTTCAATTCGATCATCCAGGACTCTTTGCTCCGCGAGGTAACCTACAAGGCGACCTGTCCGTTCTGCAGACGAGTTGCGGTGTTTGAGTCGCGCCGTTCGTTTGCCACCAGTGACCTCCCACCTGTTTTAGCCGTCAACACGTCTGTATTCAATCAGGAGAACATCAAGTTCTGGCTTGATGTAAAAAAGCGGAGATTCTTGAGCTCGAGTGTCAGCCTTCATGGTCAAACTGACGGAGTTGACGATCCAGAGATCGCTGTATATGAATTGAGGGTGCGTTTTCTACCCGCGCCGGCAGGAGTCCCATTAATGAAGCACGTCGGGACAGTCTCTCGTTGTACAGGTGGTCACGCGACACCGGCATTCCCACTTAGTCGCCATCGTGAATGGTACAGTGGCGTGGATATCTGGGGGGTCGCGTGAGACTAACCATAGATTTTAGTGCCCGGTTCCGAAGAGGACCCAGAGAACACAAGCCCTTGGTTTGTTTTCAATGACTTCGCTGTGAGGAACGTTTCCGAGGAGGAGGCATTGAACTTTCCGGACCTGTGGAAGGCAAGTCCCTACGTGATTTGCGAAGTGAATTGGTTTCACGTTGACAACACAGGTTCCCGCTGTCCTTTACCTGGAGAGAGTGGACACGAGAGAGAAGATCAATTTCGATGCGCTGCCAGAAGAGATAGATACTTCAGTGCTCAGCCTCGACAGTAACATCTCTCTGTGGGTTTGCATCCCCTACCACTCCTATGATAAACTGACGTTGTTTTTCTTTCAGCAATCGCGATAGAAGTCGCATCGGACACGACCTCCTCCACCCGAGCGAGCTCCCTCGGGCGGGAATGTTGGTGGCCATTGATGCAGAATTCGTGTCCATGCAACAAGAAGAGACGGAATTTCGGTCAGATGGCACAAAGAAGGTGATACGTCCCGCAAGACTCAGCTTGGCCAGGGTTTCCGTTCTTCGTGGAGATGGTCCAAAAGCCGGGATGCCATTCATCGACGATCACATCCACACGAGTGAGGTGATCGTCGATTACTTGACCGAGTACTCCGGAATCGAATGCGAGTATGAATTTACCCATCCCACGGCACTCACTCACACTTGATCTCGTACAGACGGTGACCTCGACCCGAATTTATCCCCACACACGCTCACCCCTCTGAAAATTGTATACAAGAAACTTCGTGCTCTGGTAGATCGCGGTTGTGTATTCATCGGACATGGGCTATCTAAAGACTTTCGCATCATCAGTGAGTGTCGGACAAGTTCTGCAGTGCCGGATTCTGAAGGATAGGCAGACATCTTTGTCCCACCTGAACAGGTCATCGACACTGTGGACCTGTATTTTATCAAGGCTCGGCAACGAAGGCTGTCCCTCAAGTTCTTAACCTGGTTCGTGCTTGGGGAAAACATCCAGACGGAAACACACGACTCGATAGAAGATGCACACTCGGCTCTGAGATTGTACAAAGCGTATCACGAGTTTGAGGAAAATGGTACGTTTGACGAAAAACTTGAAGAGTTGTATCGGGAAGGGAAAGCAAACGTACGTTGGTCATGTGGGGAGATTTTAGATGACCAGCTGATGTCTGCACCCCCTATCACAGAACTGGAAGCCGCCTGCTTCTGTGCCACCTCCACCATATGAGGCACCTGCTCCGCGGCTCGTGATACCTGGGAATAGATTTAACTATTCCTCTTCTACAACACCTCACACAACAACTTCACAACAAAACCAGCCGCAGCCCTTCATGGTTCCGGGTTATAGCTTCCCGGGAATAGGATGGAGTGGTCTGGGTCGGTAGAACTGAGAGTCGTGTATAGTCATGTACATGTGATAGAAATTTGGTGTTTCATTTTCATTTCTTCACTGAATGAATGGATACTGTGCGACGAACCCCGCGACTACATGCTCATCGTAACCAACCAAAGTGATTACCACCAGCGCCGTTTTGCTGGTGGCGGACCCCCAGGACTGTGGGGGTCGGCTGGTTCTTCTCCCATTCAATTCCTCCATTTGAAGGACCTAAAAACCGCCCTGGGGAGATAGAGGAACGTGCACACTATTCCAACACTGGGTGCTATCTTGTATGCAGTTTGTCCATTCAAACAGACCACGTATTACCACGGACGATCACCTAGTGGGGATGTAGCCGCCGCGAGGGAGCTAGCGAACCGGCAGCATGACGTCCCGCCCACTCGGTCAAGCATTTTCTAGGGAAGCAGGAACCCCAAAAATGACCGCGGTTCGATTTACCGGGGAGGAGGGGAGAGAAGAATGTCCACGCTTCTTCCCCGCAGGTCTGAGTTCGCTTAAGAACTCTGCCCTCACCATGCAGTCCTTTGCGCCTATGCTCGCTCTATTCTTCTTCCTGGGCGTTTGCCTGCTTCACGAGCCGCAGAACCACCAAAACAGCTGCACTCTCGTCCTGTCTCCTCCAAAACCCTTGCAACTGCACGGGATAGGAGGGGTGGCAAGCCACAGACTGGGTCAACGAAACCTGGAACTACATACGCCGGCGCCGACCGGTTGATGCCTGGGTTCTTCCCTGCCACGCTGTGTTGTATGAATCGGAGGTCGGAGTTTTTCCCGAATACGGCGGACAGAGTGGATTGGATCAGCCTCGGACAGGTATGGTGAGGTTGTTGATCAGGAATTCAGCCGGTCACGATATCGGGTTTTCAATGTTCATTGGCGAACTGATAATACGAGTGCATTCTCCATTCATCGGGAAGAACACAGTTGGTTTAGAAACCCAAACAATGAGACTGCAGCCGAGGTGATGAAGGGTTTTCGGAAATCCGTGCCAAGGGGTTATATTGGACTGTTGCAGCTGGGATTTTTCTCGCACCGGCTTCCAAGTCACCATCGGCGATATGATGAACCTGGGTGCGTCCGGGGTTCTCGTCATCCTCGTGGCGGAATGTTGCCAAACGGTGGGCGCAGCTGTTCTTTGTTACTTCGGAACTAACACAAAATAAGGTGCCCAACGACCCCTCTTGCGGACCGAGCGTCGCATCCGGCCGGAGAGCATCGTGTCTATGTGGATGCTGTTTTAGGCTCAAGTCATCATGTTGTGGAGTACGATTCGTCCACCGGACAGATAACCAGGCGTCGAACCTCACAGGGTTATGCGGGCGAAAGGTGAGAGGGAAGAGGGGAGTAGGGAGTTACGAGCAGCCTCGCCGGTAATCGTACGAGGCATGTGGACCCGAAGACAGGCCTGGGGGGGGTGTTTGAATTCACGAAGAGTAGCAGTGTTCGGATTGGACTCTTCTGATGGGTGTGGAGCAACAGTGTATCGTCGAACGAAGCTCGAGCGCTACCTGCAGATGAGTTGTTCCTAAGTTATTACATATCCCACCCAGTGGGATTGTGCCCTGGTGGTGTGGCTTGACAGAGTTAGTTCGTCCAATGAGATTGATTTTGTTGTAATTGGGTTGCGGAGACTTAGGTGCCCCAATAGACCCACCGAGACCCGGCTGGTCATCCTGCAGCGAATCTGGCCGCGCGAGCCCTGCTGAGCAAGAATTGAGCGTTAATAACGCCACTGGGGCCAAATACTTGGCTGATGCTGTCATCAAGGTTGGTGAACATGATGACACCCTCGGGGGGTGTAAGCTGAGAAAATGATCAAACTTCCGGCAGATTTTACCTGGAGGCCCAGCTGACAGTTGCCTGTATGCCGTCTAAACGAGGAATTCGCATCAGTTCCCAACGACACGGCAATGCTTTGTACAGTCTGGGAATAAGCTGCTAGAAATGGGGTTTGTGGACTGTAGACAGATCTTGTGTCCGGCTATCACATGGGGGATGTGGGAGATTTTTCCTCTGGTTAGAAACCTTTGCAGTCGGATCGTGGGTGAAAAATGCTGAAAATGATACTTGTCTCGGTCATCAATGATAATATCAGCCAGCCCGTAGGGGCGTTGACGCAATCCAACGCTAAGGCAGACTCTGTATAAATATTCTCTCGCCCCAACGTTCTCTCCAACATCTTCTCTCCTAACTCAGAATCCAAAAAATGTCCCCTCCAAAGGTTGCTATCGTCATCTACTCCATGTACGGCCATGTTGCCAAGCGTCAGTTCACCTCTCTCGTTCACTCTTTCTACCCCTTTCGCTCACACCCTCGCCGACAGTCGCCGAGAGCGTCAAATCCGGTGTCGAGGCTGCTGGTGGCTCCGCCAATATCTTCCAGTCCGTCCTTTTCTTCCTTCACCCGACCCAACTCTCTAACTTTCACTTTCCAGGGTCCCGGAGACACTTTCCGAGGATGTCCTGAAATTGCTCCATGCACCACCCAAGCCTGATTACCCCGTCTTCTCCCCTGCTGACCTCACCAAATACGATGCCTTCCTCTTTGGTGTCCCAACTCGCTACGGTTCTTTCCCCGCTCAGTGGAAGGTGATTTCGGATTCATCACCGCGTCTATTAGATAAGATAATTAAGACTGACACCCGAACCCGTCTCAGATCTTCTGGGATGCCACTGGTGGTCTCTGGGCTAAGGGTGCTCTCGCTGGCAAGTACGCCAGTGTCTTCGTTTCCACCGGTACCCCTGGTGGAGGACAGGAAATGACTGTCAACGCCACACTCTCTACCTTGACGCACCACGGTATCCTTTTCGTCCCTCTCGGCTACAAGAACGTCTTCCCTCTCTTGGGCAACCTAGACGAGGTTCACGGTGGTGCGTTTTTCATTTCTCTTCAGGATCGGTCATATCGATACAAGCCTGACCCTCTGTTTTCTTAGGATCTCCTTGGGGTGCTGGTACCTTCGCTGGTACTGACGGCTCTCGTTCGCCGACCAAACTTGAACTTGAGATTGCCGAGGCCCAGGGCAAACAATTCTGGGAGACCGTCTCCAAGGTCACGTTCTAAACACACGAGTAGACAACGCATGTAGACCGGTGTATTCGTAGCACAATATCATTCAACGAAGGTCTTTGAAACAATCGTATGAGAATTAGCCTTTCTGCGGTGCTCAACGCCTCACGTGCGCCATTCATTCTAACCGACGTCGCGTCTGCATCCACTTCTCATTAACCACTTCCTCACTTGTCCGCGTTCTTCCGTCGCAAAAATGGCATCCAAGGTATGCTCTAGTGATTTGAGTACACCCCGTGCTGAGTATCGTTCAAGAGAAAACGTGCGGGAGAAGGAGAAACCGACGTTGTGACCACATCGACCCGTGCTACGCGTAGCTCAACACGCCAGACAAAGTCTACCACCATAACTACAGCCAAAAAGTCGACCAAGAAGAAGGCGGAACAGGATCCTGTGGATGGAGATGTCTGTATCAATCCTCTCCGTTTTCTTTCTCCGACCTTCAATCCGAACTCACGATCTCCCTCCCGCAGAGTACGATTGTCGCTCCGCAGCCTAAGAAACCACGAACAACGAAGAGCACGGGGGGGACCAAGCGAACGACGACCAAGTCGACGAAATCCAAGCAGTGCGTGTGCTGCGTTCAGCATCCCCGCCTCGCCAGTACAGTGACCACTTCCCCTGACCCATATTAGGAATGATGTAAGCGACAACGTGGACAAGGACTTGAACGGGTACGTCCACCTTCTCGTCTCCCCCTGCCACACTGCATTCGTTCGGAGGATACACCTTTCCGCCCCTTCCGCTGCTGGCTAGCGCGGTTGCCTCTCTCTTCTTCGCTTTCGCTCTCATGCTCTTCACGAGTCTCCTCTGCTGTCGATCTAATTCTCACCATCCTGACGATCCCGCCGAACCTAGCTCCTCCACCCAGAGGCAAGACCCAGAACCTCCTACTCCCGTACGCCAACGCGTTTTATCCTCAGGGGAACCTGGTCTAACCTGCAGCGTCAAGAAAACCGAGCCGTACAACGCCGCCAATGTCCAGTCCCTTTTCAAGGCGTACGCGGACGAAGACGAGGCCGACACCATCAGCGCCGAACACTTTGAACGTCTTTGCACCGACGCAAACGTGCCAATGGACGGGCCTATGCCACTGATGCTATTATGGCACATGGATTCCCAGGACCTGGGTACCATCAAGAGGGACCAGTGGACCAAGGCAATGCAGGGTTCTCAGTACGTGGTGCATACACTCCGCTCGTTCCCCTTTCCGACCGTCCCTAAGGATTTCGTCACTGGTCACTCTTCGAATCTTCTTGGGCGATATGGAGGAGTTGCTTCTCACGACTAAACCGCCGATTCCACACCCCTCGGCCGCTCCGATCAAGGGTAACAAGAAACCCTCTGGGCCTCCACCTTATGACCGGACCCAGTACTATTCGTATGCACAAGACAGGGGCGCTGCCTTGGGCAAGTTGTACTCGGCCCTTTTCACTATCGCCAAGACCGGGCAATCACGAAACATCGATATTGAGGTTTGTTTGAACTCCCTGTCCTCTTTTTTACGCCTCTCACGTTTATCCGACGACCCTCAGATTGCAAAAGCGTTCTGGTCTGTGCTGCTCGTCCCCCTATATCCGATCATGACGGAGGTTGTCGAGTATATCACGGTATGCTCCCATGCGTGCAACCCGCGTGCACGTTAAGTTGACGACTCGTATAGGAGAAGGGGACCTACAAAGCGGTAAACAAGGATGTGTGGAGCATGGTAAGCCCCCTGCCCCTGTGCGCGTTGGGTCCTCGTCGACCTTTGTTGTCAGATGCTTGAGTTCTGTAAGAGTGTCAATCCAAACCTTGACAATTATGAGACGGATGGGGTGAGCTGTCGTTTTCAAACACATGAGAACTATCGAAACTGATCGTTCAACATCAGGCGTGGCCGACGCTCATCGACGATTTTGTTGCATGGAAGAAGGAACGGTCGGGAGATAAGCCCGCCGCACCTACGACAGATGAAGCCTGAGCGTAGAGCGAAGAGCGGGTTCCATCGATACGTTTACGATACACATTAATCTACACATTTTCCGCAATCACGATCCACCATATTCTATTACCTTGGTTTGGGTTCCCCTGGGATGGATCGCAGTGCGGCGACGAAGTCTTGCAACGAGTCAGCCTTATCTCTGTGGGATTCCGAATCCAGAAGACGTAGGGGAAGGTTGTATACGGACGAGGGCTTTGTCGGGTATTGTTTCCGAGGAGTGGTTGGTGAGGTGCCCAAAGATCTAGAGATTCCAAGTGCCTTGTGGACCTGTTTCCAGCTTCCTCGTGGGTCTGGGGGTGGTGGATCGCCAGCGAGTGAACCGCTTTGGAGATGAAGAAACAAAAAGAGAAAAGCCACTGCGACCGCAGAAAACTTTCCGAATAGAGGGCTGCGTGGCTGGGGGCTTTTTGGCGGTTTGCTGCTGCGGGCCATGGGTTTGGGAAGAGCGCAGTCGGCTATCTCCGACCACCCAACCGTTTTGGACTCACACCTGCGCCTCTTCCGTCTCACTTCTCCACGACACGACGACCATACACGCAATATGGCTACCGGTGGCCTCGGCTCGGAAATCGTAAACGTCGTAAACAAGCTTCAAGATGTCTTCACCGCCGTCGGAACCTCGGCATCGCAGATAGACTTGCCACAGATATGTGTCTTGGGAAGTCAGAGCAGCGGAAAGAGTAGCGTGTTAGAGGTCGGCGTTCATCCTTCGTTCTTACGCGTCTGACGGATCCTGATGATGCTTGATGGTCTTGCAGAATATCGTTGGCAAAGATTTCTTGCCTCGTGGCTCCGGTATCGTCACCAGACGACCTTTGGTACGTATGCCACCGCATTCATGCACCAACGCCTCTTACATTGAGATTCCTTAGGTTCTGCAACTGATCAACCGACCTGCTACGACGCCCGTACCAAAAGGTTTGAGCGAGTACGTCATCACAGAGGCGGGAATTATCTAACTTTTTGGATGACGCCCAGATAATCCCAACCAAAACATCGACCCCAACGAGTGGGGTGAATTCCTCCACCTCCCGGGTGAGAAGTTCCACGATTTCGACAAGATTCGGCAGGAAATCGTCAAAGACACTGAAGCCAAAACCGGGCGTAACGCTGGAATATCCTCCGTCCCAATCAACCTCCGAGTTTACTCTCCTAACGTCCTAACACTGACCCTCGTCGATCTGCCTGGTATGACCAAAGTGCCCGTCGGTGATCAACCGAAGGATATCGAAAAGCAGATCAGGGATATGCTGTTGAAGTATGTTTCGAAGCCGAGTTGTATCATTCTGGCGGTTACGCCTGGTAACCAGGATCTGGCGAACTCGGACGGGTTGAAGTTGGCGAGAGAAGTCGACCCGGAGGGAACGAGGACGATAGGTGTCTTGACCAAGATCGATCTTATGTGCGTGATTTGGACACGTCCCGGCTTTGTCTGCCGGTCTGACATTTTGAAATAGGGATACTGGAACCGACGTTGTTGACATTCTTGCTGGACGGGTCATTCCTCTGAGATTGGGTTACGTTCCCGTGGTGAATCGAGGACAGAGGGACATTGAGACGAACAAGAAGATCAGCATCGCGCTCGAGGGCGAGCGCGAGTTCTTTGAGAACCACCCTTCATACAAAGGGAAGGCTCAGTACTGCGGAACTCCATTCCTCGCTCGGAAGCTCAACATGGTGTGTTTCCCTTCCTCATTTCAATTCGAGAAAGGGAAGTTTGAGCTAAAAATACCTAGATTCTGATGCACCACATCCGGGCAACATTGCCTGATATCAAACAACGTATCACCACGCAGCTTCAGAAGTACAATGCTGAGCTGCAGACGCTCGGAGGCATCATGGGAGACCAGAGTTCGAGCAGCGTGGTGTTGTCCGTCATCACAGAATTCACCTCGGAATTCCGGAGTGCAATCGATGGTGATACCAACGACCTTTCTGTGAACGAGCTTTCGGGTGGCGCTCGCATCAGTTTCGTGTTTCATGAACTGTTCAATAACGGTATCAAATCCATCGATCCCTTCGACCAAGTCAAGGACGGGGACATTCGGACGATCTTGTACAACTCTTCGGTAATTGCCCTCCGGACATAAAACTCGAGTCGATGGGGGTTGTTCACTGACAACGGGCCGTTTCAGGGATCCACGCCGGCACTGTTCGTCGGCACAACCGCGTTCGAGGTCATCGTAAAGCAACAAATCAAACGCCTAGAGGATCCGGCGCAGAAGTGCTGCCAGCTGGTGTACGACGAGTTGATCCGAATCCTGGGACAAATGCTTGGCAAGATTGTGAGTCGATATTTGTGTGTGGAGTCCGGGGAACGAATTTGTCACCTGTTATGCCTAGCAATCTTTCAGGCGGTACCCCGCGCTGCGGGAGAGGTTCAACGGTGTAGTTGTCAACTTCTTCAAGACTGCCATGAACCCGACGACGAAACTGGTGTCGGATATGGTCGCGTGAGTGTTGAAATTAATACGACACGGGGAGGACGAACGTTGATCGCGAGACAGGATGCAAGCATGCTATGTAAACACGACGCACCCAGACTTTTTGAACGGTCACACGGTATGAATGCAGCAGCATTTGTGAAGGTGCTAGCCGGAAGCTAACGGTTCAATCGGACAGGCCATGGCAATAGTGACCGAAAGGCTGAACGCCAACAAGCCACCGCCACCAGCGAACGAGAAAGGAAAGCTCACTCCGGGACAGATCAACAACAACAAGGACTTGGGTGTGGACCCCAAGAAGGAAGAGCCGGGTTTCTTTGGATCATTTTGGAATCAGAAGACGGCTGGCAAGTCAAAGAAGGTCGGGGCGGCAACTATGGAATCAGTAAGTTGGACGGTGATTACGTGTTACTGTACATGGTCTTTCGTGATATTGACCGCCACGTTCAGCCGCCACCGGTTATCAAGCCGCAATCTGCGTTGAATGAGAGGGAGACGATGGAAACCGAAGTGATCAGTAAGCATTCCTCACCCTGTCTGAGATGTGACAGGGTTCATATACGAAACGCTAACGCTCGGGGTTTCCGTTTATAGAGCTGCTCATCCACTCATACTTCAACATTGTGAAACGGGAGATGATTGATATGGTCCCAAAGGCGATCACTCTGACGCTGGTCAGCCACTCGAAGGAGAACCTGCAGAAGGAGCTGCTGCAGGAGCTGTACAAGCCCGAGGTGCTGGACGACCTGCTGAAGGAGAGCGAGTTCGTTGTGAACAGGAGGAAAGAGGTGATTTCGATGGTGCAGGCGCTGAATAAGGCGGAAGAGTAAGTGACAGAGTTTCAAGATGAAGGTTTGGGTATCTGATTGGTGAATTTTAGGATCGTTGCAGGTGTTTAAGGTGGGAGCCGATAGATGGGTGTTCGACGTGCTGCTTTTTCTTTCTCCCTCGAGGAGGGCCGGTTTGTTTCGGATAAGAGAGTTTTGTTTTGATTTTATAATAATACCCAAATTTACGTCAGGGGATGAGGGTTATTGCAGAGCGGCGAATGCGTGGTGTGTGGCGGGTACTTAAGTGTGTGGCGGGTAGGTGTGTGGCCGAGGTGGAGATATTTGTGATCGGCGATCGACGGCGGGATAGGAATGAAAGTGAAGGGGAATCCGAGCTTACGTTATGGGGCCATGATTCGTGTGTTGACATCACGGTTTCGCAGCAGAGGGAGGGAGAACTCGAAGGAGCAGAGTTGATGTCGAGCTAACGTTTGTATCCTGTGTTCTGTGCTGCGATCTAGCCCAGCCCGTCGTCGTTGGCCCGGTCGCCGGCCATAAGCCAGATAAGCCGGATGGGCAACACCATTATCGCCATTGGCCGAGACGGAAACTCATTTAGACACAAGAACAACGCCAAGCCAGCGCTCAAACATTATTTTTGATTTTTTTCTTCTTTTGGAATAACTACGGAGTGATCCGAAGAGATACGCAAAATAAGATATTTCGGTATTTAGGTTCCGACTTCTACAGCCTTCATCTCCTCCTCCTCCACCACCTCCTCCTCCTTCCGTCGAAGGCAATGGGTCATCCAATCTTACAATCAATCCTCCTCAATCCATCTCCTCTCAATCTCTCCAGGTCTCTTCCAAGTTCCCCCGCCCTCAATCTCTCCATTCTCCCCCTGGATGACGACCCTAACACGACACAGTCCAGGAAAATAAGATTCGCCCCTCTACCTGTCGTCCCAGACCCAGATGGCACTCAAGAGGAATATCAATACGACGAGCCTCTAGGTCTAGAAACAGTAGAGTCAATCCCATCCACCCCCACAGCCGTCCCACCCCCTCCCCTTCCCCCCGTCATGAGCCTCAACCCGTCTACCTCCTCTTCATCCTCCCAACAATCTCTCCCCATATCAAAAAAGTCCTTTTCCTCAAAGTTCATCAAACCCCTCTTTACCCCCTGGTCAAGGTCCATTTCCGCCCCATCCTCAGCCGATGGCTCCCCTCCTCTCTCACGCGTGTCGTCGATCGAGTCTTCCCGGTCTCTTAGACTTGGAGGTCCCCTCGACCGTTGGACCTCCGCTGGTTCGGTCCGTTCTTTCATGTCCGATAGCGGCCGCCCTCAGAGTCGTAGGCACAAACACTCCTCTTCCCTTTCATCCACTCTCAATCCCCTCGCCTATCGTTCAAAGTCTACGCCACTCCCCACTAAACAATACATCCCCGCCGCCAAACCCGGTATGCGCATGCTCAACGGCCGGGTGTATGGCCGAAAGCGGCCGTACAACCAGGCTTCGACTGATCCTTTCGCCAACGTCCGCGATACCGAGCCCGAATTCGTCGAATGGGGTTATGGTGGTATGGGCTCCAACAAATCCAACACCAATTCTACTATGGGCTCTGCTTGGAAGGTTGTACAGAACGGCTCGAATGCTTCCGCTTTTGGTAACGACGAGGATGATTCTACTGGTATGGCATGGGTCAAAAAGCGTAGGGCAGACCGTGAGAAGGCTAAGCTTGAGACCGAGGAAAAGGACAAGGAGCACGAAAACGCCGACGCCGGACAACCCCACCCAACGATTACTGAGAAAGAGGAACAAGAGACGCCTCGATCACCCAAGGAGGACAACGCCCCTCACCCTCCTATCGACACCCCTACAGTGACTCCAGCCGAACAACCTCACGGAGGGCCGGAGCACGTCACTACTGCTGTCAACCTCCCACCCCAAAGACTTCACAAACGAGAGCCATCGCTCAGTCGTCGTATCCAAACCCCACAGGTCGAGAGCCCAGTCAACGACAAGCCTCCTTTTGGTGTCGATGTCTTTGACTTGGATCTTGACCAGAAACCCGAGCTCACACCAGTGACTCCCGAGGCGAGCACTGTTTCTACGAGTGAGGACGAGGACCCGTCGTCGAGCGACGAAGGCGATGAGGATGAGAGTGATGTATATTCTGAGGTTTGTATCCCTACTTTCTTGGTGCGTGTCTCACTCAATAACCTCGTATATTTCAGGAGGAGAATGCGCATAGCAAGACGGCCTTGGGCGCTGGTGTCGAGAAAGTCAGCAGACATAAGGACGCACCTCAGTCGAAGACCTCCAATCCTCCCCATCCCCCTTTGAAAAACCAGTTACCCACCACAGCTATAGAAGCATAGACACTTTGGGTTAGTTCGTCGTTTTACCATCCGCTATCGAGTGCCTTGTTGACACCTGGTTACAGTTTTCGTTGTTGCTTTCGTTTTTAAGTGGGCAGAAACCACACCTGCACCGTATCGGACCAGTGTCCCGCTCATCTTTTATGCTATCATCCATCTTTTATTGGGTCTTAATTTCTTTTTCATCATCTTTTACACCCCCCATCTTCTCCCCCTCCTCCCTACCCCTGCGGCATGGACAAAGCCCTGCTCGCTCTCGTTCGCTTGCTACCTCGCTTTGCCCTCCATCCGAGTTCTGCCCCGACCGCGTCGACCTGCCGATCGTCGATATCTTACAATGTCGCAAATCGATTTACCTTGCTCCCGAACTCGGAAAGGTGCAAGAAGGGATGAATATCGGCGCCTCTGACCCTTGCTCTTCCGGTCTCCATCTCGTTCATCAAATCGTTACATCGTCGAGCAAGCCGGGATTGGCCCGCATGGCCTGCCGCCCGCCTTGCCGTTTAGCGTCACTCAATTGAGACGTTCGGGTGTACCCGAGGGGAATAATACGGTTTGCCAAGCGGAATCATCCTGGTCCTCGTGGCCGTTACACCCCCTTTCGTAGAGCCCTCACGTTCGATAACGTTCGCTCTGTTTTTGCGGCCTGCCGGTCCACGGGGAGCATGCGGGTTATCACTTGCTGACCGAATTGCATTCACCCATTATCTTTGTATCATTCCACTCGTTACTTTTTCAGTGGACGTGTATCGTGTACGACTTCTGTTTACCACCTCCCCGTTGCTGTTTCCCAAGCTGCAGTTAATTGTTTCCAGTGTATTTGTCGCCTGTGCGAATTGTTGTAAAAGATTGACGTGTATAGTATACGCATGTGAGCCGAAACTCATCTTGGCATCAGTCTGGGTGTGAGATCCGATCCATAAACGTGCGTCGGGATTTATTTTGCGGTTCCTCTCTCCACTGCCTCCGGTTTATTCGGAGCGACGATGGGACGGGGGGGGACGAGCTTTGGAGAGAGACGGCGTTCGAGTTGTAAGTACGTAGACTGACTGTTGTCGGCTTTGTCGGTCCTGCTAGCTCAACTTTGCGGCGAGATGCTGAAACTGACGTGAGAACGTTATGGGCGTCAGGCGCAGGGGCCCCGTGGGACGGGTGAGGCGTCTGGGACGCATTCAGTTCTAAGATAATGATCTCAACGAGCATTGGATGTCATGAAGGATTTCGACAGATAAGATATCTGTTCCCCGCCCCATTTCTTCCTCCTCGTCACGGGCTGTGAACCGGCGAATATGTCTCAATGTCGGCCAAGACACGTAATTTGATTTTACCCCAGAAGTGTTTACCCCAGACCTCACCCCGCCTGATCGTGGATGCGCGACCGCGCGGCACGGGCTACTTATAGATTTTTCATCCAAGGTCCAATCTTGATCACAATCAGCGTTCGGTCACCAGGGCGGGGTGAACGTTCTGGCCCGGTTCACCGACCCGGCTGGCTATAAAAAGTGGGTGGACACGCCCTCCGTGAGGGTCCATAGACCTATCGCGGGAATGAAAAGGCACAGCGGCCCATAGGATCGGGCTCACGGCCACTGCCAACTGGAGCACTAGAGGGCAGATCTTGGAGCTCGATCTCATACATGATGAGATTAATATAGAGACGGGGGTTGTCGTCGTCCGCAATTCGACCCTTGCGTCCGCTTTGACCGGGGAGTTATCACCGATCATATATGAGTTGGAACGAGCTTGGATTCGCGATGATGAGTTCCCGCGAGTGAGAGCGGATCGTCGCCGCAAAAAAAAGAACAAAATTGCCCTTCGCCAAGCTGGACAAAGTCCAAGGTCCAGACATCAAAGTAGAGATGAAGAGAGGGTCATTTGTGTGTGCAATCGGTCCAGGTGCCGATCGTCGTCGTATGAACGTGGTTGCAATGCGTCCGGTGTTTGGCGTTTGAGTAGGAGGAAAAGTACAGAGCAGACAAGAACTGTTCGGAGATTTTCCTCTCTTCTTTCTGTTTGTCAGACCATGATGAGGAGAAACGGTCGCCGAGAGGGGGGCCGTACTACTTAGCTGTGAACACTGAACGAGGTGTGAGAAGTTCCTCGGTCGAACACGGATTGATGGGTAAGCACCGGCATCCCTTGCAATCCGATAAATATTCCATTAGCACTTCTCAACCCTGGCTCTCCACCTCCTCTCTCGCCAACAGCGTCAGCTGTCCCCTCTCCAAAGACTCTCCCAGGTTTTTCTTTTGCTTTCCCCATCTCTTCACCCCACTTCTCACACGCCCAACAAGGTCTCTAGAGCGTTCCACTCGTCCAGAATGGCCCCAGTCCAACTTGCCGATAAATACGACATCATCTTTATTGGTGGTGGAAGCGGTGGCTCCGGAGGGGCCCGTCGCGCCGCTTCGTACGGAAAGAAAGTGGCGATAGTTGAA